>Ga0157370_10000054_pt1 | contig 118718 bp, 125 predicted proteins | sample C35metaG_FD_113463 | JGI IMG/M metagenome (GOLD analysis project Ga0157370, IMG submission 113463) | Corn rhizosphere microbial communities from Kellogg Biological Station, Michigan, USA - C3-5 metaG | ecosystem: Host-associated > Plants > Roots > Rhizosphere > Soil | place: USA: Michigan...
CTTGCCGACGAGGCTGCGTTCCGGGAGCGCGTGCTGGAAACGACAGAGCACAGGCGCGAGCTGGCGCTGCTCGATCGCGTGCCGACGCGGATGGCCTGCAGCACGCCATGGGGTGCTTCACAAATGGCCACCATCTATGCAGAAGGCGTCGTTTCGCATGTCACCGCCGGTCACGGCGGCTTCAAGCTCTCGGCCGAACGCAATAGCAAGGTTCATCCGATGCTGCGCGCAGAGGGCGGCTGGTATGAAGAGGACCGTGCCTGGTCGATCGTCACTTTCACCTATCCGCAGTTCTTCACGTCCTATGAGCGGCGGAGCGCGGAAAGGTATCTCAAGGATTGGTGGCCGGAAGCCTGGGAAACAATTTCCGGACAGGTCCTGGTGCCGGGCGAATCCCACGCGAAAGATCGCAAGGCGTTCGAGCTGGCGCATGCTGACGATTGGGTGGTGATCTCTGCCCATAGATCTGATCATCATCCCGGCATGACCGAGGTGATCGCCACCCGCGGCGGCAAGCGAGACCGTCATGTCGACGAGCGCCGCTTTCTGGTTCCAGCCACCGAATATGAGGTCGAACGCTTCGGCTTCGTGATCGATGAAGCACGCCATGCTGCCCATGACGGCCCTTCCTGCTTCGCCTCGTGGGCGGGGAGGAGCGCGGCATGACAACGATCAGCCCTCATCCTCTTCTCGCCCGTATGCAAGCATCGCGCCGCGATACGCGACGTCATCTCGATCTGGTGCTGCGACAGATCGCGGCCCGTGCCGAGCGAGTGACGGTCACGCAGAAGGCGAAGTCCAGCGGCCGTACGCACAAAAGGTCAGGGTCACGTTGGACGCCCTCCGACGAACGGCTGTTCAAGTCTCATCTCCAGGCATTGGAATTCCAGCGCCGGGGCGAGATCGAGGCGTTGTCGCGCAAGCTCGCCCGGCAGGATGCTGCGATCGCCGCTCTTAAGGCGAGGCTGGAACCGCGTGCTGACATCAACGAGAGGGATGCGGCATGACCCGCTTTGTCATTGAAACCAGCTACCGTCTGCCGACCTACCGCCATGGTGTTTATGAGGCGGCAAGCCCTGGCGATGGCCGAGGTTGACCCGATGGGTGGAGAACGCCACGACAAGCTTTCGCCCCTCACCGGGCAGGAGGAGGACGCACTGCAGGACTACGCGGCCCGGCATGGGCGCTCTTGGAAGCGCATCCTCAATTGCGCCTGGATGGGCGAGCCGTCCTGTGACGACGGTCAGGTACTGCGTAAGCTTCGCAACACACATGGACCGACGTGGCTCGATCGCTACAGACTACCGAAACGTCCGATTGTTCCGAAGCGGTTTCCGACTGAGGGTCCTGACCGTTAGGGCCGTGAACCGATAAACTTGCAGGGATTATGCTGGCCGAGCTGAGGTGCGTTCGCCCTCAGCCAAGCCGGGAGGCAAGACTTGGCGAGGGGATCAGCTGGGGCTCCGAGAGGAGCAGATGGATTTCTCCCGTCCTCCCAGCACCAGCTTGCGCAACGTGGCGCTAACTCCTTCAGCATTCGTATAATCGCACACAAACTCGGCGTGCAGGACAAGTCCCGTGGTCGCATCGTGGTGAGAATCATCTCGCTGCATTGTCGGTGAACCGTATCGATCGGACGAGGGCGGTCTATTTTCTGGGGTTCATCGGGCAGTCGGCGGATCCTTGGTCATGTCGTGGCGACAGGCTTCGGATCGGCGGCGATAAAGGCGGCTGCATTGGGGTGGAACCGGCGCACCCTGCATGAGATCCCTCCCGGTGCTGACATCTGGTGTCGGCCCCTTGGCCGGCCTGTCCTCCGGTTTTGCTGCGGTCTGAACCAGCGCCCGTTCGGTTCAAGGCCGCTTTGCGCCGCGGAGCGGCCGGTCATGCCGCTCTCGGCAAAACAGCCATACGGATCATGCAGGTCTGGAAGACCCGCTGGTCCGCATGACTGCTTTTCTCGATCTGGCCTGCCCGGACCCTGAACCGCCCGGCTTGCGCCGGTTCTTGTCGACCGCACCGAAGGACAGACCGGCAAGGGGCCGGAACCGCTTCGGCGAACCGAAAGGAAACCACCATGGCAAAGTCCGCGACCTCTTCCCGCCAGCCCAGCCGTCCCACCGCCCGCGTCGTACAGCTCCGCAAGGGTGCCACCATCGAAATGGTCCGCCTGACATGCCCCGACGAAGCGCAGGCGCTGCGCATCGCCGAAAGCTTCGGAACAGCCATCCTCGACAGCGACGGCATCCGCGACATGCACGAGCGCCTGATCATTGAGACTGCGACCGGCCTCTCCGAGGGCCTCGGCGAACGGGCGATGCAAATCCATCTCCAACGGATCGTCGGCGCCTATGTCGGATCGGCCCATGGCGCTGGCCAGTTCTACAGCAAGGCCGTCACCGAAGCGCGCGATGCGACCGCCAAGAGTGCATCAGACGCTCGCGACGAGGATCTCGACGGCCCGGTCGGATATGACAGCGCCGCCCAGCGCAAGCGCGAATTCGCCGCCGACATGGGCATTCAGGCGCACGCGCTGCGCCTGGCCGCAGAAGGCGCAGTCGCGGCTTACGAACAGATTGTCGGCGAAGCGTGGAAGCCATTTGACCGCCCAGTCGACAATCCCGGCCAGACGCTCGACCGCAAGGCGGCCGAGGCACAGATGGACGCTCTCGGCTGAGATCCGGCGGAGCCTCTGGCTCCGCCTTTTTCGTGACGAGGCCGCCTCACTTCGAGGCGGCCATTCTTGTGTCACTGCCGGAGCGAAGCTCAACCGGGATAGGAAAGGAAAATGAAGAGAGATCGGAGCGCGCCATTGCGGCCCCGTCCCGTTCGTCGGACCTGCAGGAGCCGGCGGCAAGCCGCAACAGCTGCGCCGTCCTCCACATACGTTTCGGCCGTTCCGGTGCGTTTTCCGCCGATCGCTCCTGCCTTCGGCCCTCCGCGACGGGGCCGCGATGGGCGCTGCCCCTGACAAGGAGGTTTGGACATGACAAGGAAATCAGAAAACACGCGCAGCGATATCTACGCCCGCATCACGGACAGGATCGTCGCGGAGCTGGAAAAGGGCGTCCGCCCATGGGTGCAGCCGTGGAGTGCGGCCAATCTGTCCGGCCGAGTTAGCCGGCCACTACGGCATAACAGCCAACCGTACACAGGCCTCAACGTTCTCCTTCTCTGGTCGGAGAGCGTCGCCAGCGGTTTCAGGTCGCCGACATGGATGACGCTGCGCCAGGCAAACGAACTCGGCGCTCACGTGCGCAAGGGCGAGAGCGGCGCGACCGTCGTCTATGCCAGCCGCTTTACCAAGACCGAGACAGATGCGGGCGGTGGCGAGGTCGAACGCGATATCCCGTTCCTCAAAGCGTACACGGTCTTCAACTGCGATCAGATCGATGGTCTCGCAGATCACTATTACCACTGCCCCGATCCGATCACAAAACCACTTGAGCGCATCGAGCACGCCGATCGCTTCTTCGACAACACGGGCGCTGTCGTCCGATACGGCGGCGACAAGGCCTATTATTCTCCCGCGACCGACCACATCCAGCTGCCGCGGCCCGAACAGTTTCGCGACATGGCCTCCTTCGTTGCCACGAGAGCACACGAAACCTTGCATTGGGCAGGCGGTCCCGCGCGGCTGAATAGGGATCTCAGCCGCTACCACAAGGACCGCCGCGAAAGGGCATTCGAAGAAATGCTCGTGGAATTGGGGTCAGCGATGCTGTGCGCGGATCTCGGCATCGTTCCGGAGCTGGAGCCGCGCCCGGATCATGCCGCGTACATCCAGAGTTGGGCCGAAATCCTCGGCTCCGACAAGCGCGCGATCTTCAATGCGGCGGCGCATGCGCAGCGCGCAGTCGCCTATCTGCATGACCTTCAGCCGGAAGCGACCGCCGGGCGGGAGGCTGCCTGATGCTTCATGAACAGAGCTTTGCAAGAAAGGGTGTGTGGCGTCTAAGGGTGGCATACAGGCGGCTGGCAACGGATACCGGGTCATTTTTGAGCGGAAGGCATGCCGCCTTCTGCGGACCTCTGCCGTGAACCACCCCGGCCCAGCCAGTCCCTTAAGTCCGAAACTATCTTCCGTGCCGGCCAACCGGTGCGATGTGGGCGCTGAGGGCTGGGCGGGATCGCATGCAAACCGAGTCCTTGCCGGCAGAATGAGGCGCCATCCATTCGACGATGAGCTCGATTGTCGTACGGTCGGTAGTGCAGACCCACCTGTCGGCGAGGGGTTCGAACGGAACGGCATGACCGCAGTCGTGACGGGGTATGAGCATGGTGCCATACGATTGTGCCGGCAGCGCGATGCTGGTGAACTCATCGGTCGGTCTCTCGGCATGTCGTGCGCGATCCGGTTCGGCTGGCCACACCCACGCAGACCTCGATGGATCTGGTGTGACCGAAGGACGCCTTCGTCTCGACCGCCTTGGCCGCAACGGCCCTACGCAACTTTCTTCCCCTGCGAACACGTTCGCATTCCTCGCGGGGCAAGAAAGCCGCTCCCGGCCATCCTCCACTTCGTTCCGGCCCCGTCGGGGTGCGGCGTCGATCGCCGTCGGTCTTAACACCGTCATCGAGGACGCGATGGGCGCGGCCCGAGCAAACCGGAAAGGTTACGACAATGGCAGTCATCGGCGAATTCACCACCAACGGCAACAACTCCATCATCGGCAACGTGCGCACTCTCACCGTCAGCATGAAGGCCCGCCTGAACCCGATCGAACGCGTCTCGCGCGACGCTCCGGATTTCCGCATCACCGCCAGCAGCGGCGTCGAGGTCGGCGCCGGCTGGAAGGCGGTCTCCAACGACGGCGAGGAATACATTTCCGTCAAGCTGGACGATCCGAGCTTCAACGCCCCGATCACAGCAGCTCTTTGGCCGAGCGAGAAGGACGGCGAATACGCCCTCATCTGGAACCGCCCGAAGCGGGAGGTCTGATCACCCCGAAGAGCTTCGCCGAAAGGCGGGGCTCTTTTCCGTCCGATTGACGAAGCCGGGTGCAGGCATCGAGCCTGCTTCCGGCTTTTCCGGTGCCATACGGGAGGTGGGAACTGCTCAGTTCGTCCAAGCATGCCATGGCGAACCGAAGGCGTCCAGCACGAGCGGCGCCTCCAAGTTGCTCCCGCCGCCTCTGGCGGCTTCCGCAAATCGGCTCCTCCACTCGCCGCCTCTGGCGGTCGCGTCCCGCGCTGCTTGACCCCTCCGTTTCGCCATGACGCGCGGCGTCGTCTTTCACAAACGTCAAGGAGACGACGATGACGATTTCTCTCGAAGTACAACGCGAAGAGCTTAAGGCCGAACTCAGGAACACCTGCGATCCAGCGGAGCATCGCCAGATTGCGGCGGAGTTGGAGATGGTACAGGCGGAGCTTGCAACAATCGAGGCCGAGCAGGACGGGCGCATCAGCGCGGAGCCACCGTTCTAAGGGGAAGCGTCGAACGACTTTCGTGTGCTTCACTTGCTGCCGAAGATCTCGTGTCGATCTCATTTCATCGACATCAGGGATGGTGCGTCCCGAACGTCTGGCTGCAACCTGATGACGCCAGAATTTTCCCCGCCTGTGGCTCCTCGCGCATCAAAATTCAGGCGCCCTCAGGTCCTCCGCTCCGCTTCGGCCCTTTCGGTGCAGCCCTCCTTTCCGGTTCGCTCTTCATCCCCGCAATGAAACGCAATCAACAGGAGATCAATGATGCAACAGCTCGCAAAATTCCTCAGTGCCACCGGCCGACGTCTTCGCACCCTTGGCAAGGTCGTCAGTCACCTCTTCCGCAAGGGCAAACTCGGTTTGAAGATCGCGATTAAGATCCCCTTCTTCGCCGATGTCGAGCTCAACATCGAGACCGAATGGGAACGGCGCGAGTGAGCGCCGACGGGCTCGGCCTTAACCGGCCGAGCCCCTAGCACCAGGGCTCGCGACGACCCGTCCACGTCCGGGCCAATCCTTCCGAGACCAGGACATCGCCGAGGCTATGGCCATTTCGAACGAGAACCCGCAGCGCCCGACCATAGCGGTCCTTGTCACGACCCGGCCATGCTCGCATTTCGAAAGGACCCTGGTTCACCAGTTCGATTAATCGCTCGGTGGCGCGATTACCCAGAGCAAGCTCCGAGGCGCATCTGGGCTCACTGATCTCAGGTGCGTCAATGTCGGCGACCCGGACTTTCGTGCCATTAATCCACAGTGTATCGCCGTCGATGACGCAGGCGATCCTGTGGCCATCGGTGCATTTTTTAAACGTTACTGAAGTCATATTTGCTGCAGCTAGTGTGATCGTTGGGGCCCAGCCTTCCAAGGCGATAGCACTTATGACGCCAAGGACAATCGTGAAGAGCGCGAGTTCGTGTCGCCTTCTCTTTTTCCGGAAGAAAAGCGGGAGGTCATGCGAATATGCCAAACGTCAAATTCTCCTGTTTCATCATCGTCGATGTGTGGATGGCAGTCAAAGGCCGCAAGGGATGGCCGAACGTCAATGGCGGGCTGCAGAAGGGTTGACCCGGTATCCACGGCTTCGCTTCTGTCGGAGAAGATCGAGGAAGGCAGCGACAGCGTCTCGCTCTCGGGCGAAATGCTGGACCTTCATCTGCCCCTGCGCTCCGATCCGGCCCCAACGGCGTGTCAGGCAGATTTCGCCGAACAGATTGGGCTCGATCGCCATGGCATAGAAGCGAGCCATGTTGCGGGCTTCGTCCGTGCGTTCGACATAGAGGTGGTAGGGTTGAACGAGCATGGCAGCATAATCGCTCGGTCGCCAAGTTTCGTCCAACGAGAGATATGAATCGATTGCCTTCCACCGATTCATATCCGTGAAGTTCCGATGAACGCTATGGGCGGTCCGCCTGCGGCGTTCAGCTCTATTCGCCAAAGCGAACGAAGCCTTGGTCTTCGCCCATCCGGGTCACGATCTTTCCGCAAACGCCGAGCGCCACCAGTGCAAGCGAACGTCGATTAATATCCGAGGAAGCCGAGTACATCACCGCCATAAAATTCTCCATAGCGGTCGGGAAGACCGATCACGTCCCGACTGTCTTTGTCGATCAGCGCGCCGTCGGCCTCGCGTACCACCGCCGTGATGCCGTGCTTGCGGCATTCATCGATTGCCTCGGCCGCCGTCACCTGTGCTTCGCATGCTTCCCAATACCTCATCGACGTGTCCTCTATCTATCGCACGACCGGTTCGTCCGTGGGCGAAGAGTTTTTGTGAAAGCGGTTCTCCCCGACGCAGACCTTCATGTCCTCGCGCCGGAACCAGATGGCGCGGCCACAGCGCAGCGGCGGATTGCCTGATGTGAACACGATCTGCTCGTCGGCGCGCATGCGCAGAACCTCGTGCGGCAGGATCAGCGGCCGGCGGCTGAGCTGCTTCGATCGAGATCGCGATGATCCCTTCATTCCAGACGATCTGTTGGTCTGGTCGACCTCGACCGTGGTGTCGCCACATCGCTTCGAGATGTAGTCGGCGGTATCGGGATCGTTGACCGCCGCGAACGAAATCCACGATGCGGATTCGAACCATTTGCTCGTCGCATCGCGGCCGCCATAGGCCTCGCGCATCTGGCCGAGTGACTGGAAGATAAGGGTGAGCGTGATGCCGTATTTGCGGCCGGCGTCACGAGCGGTTTCGAGGATGCGCAGATAACCGAGACGCGCCACCTCGTCGAGCAGGAACAGCGCACGTCCGGTCACATTACCATTGCGATTATAGATGGCATTGAGCAGCGAGCCGATGACGACGCGGGCGAGCCCCGGATGAGCTTCCAGCACCTTGAGATCGAGCGCAATGAAGATGTCAGTCCCACCGGCGGCAAGATCGTCGGTTGAGAAGCTGTCGCCGGAGACGAGGCCGGCATAGTTCGGGTAGGAGAGCCAATGGGTTTCCTTCACCGCATTGGCATAGACGCCGGAAAACGTCTCCGGCGTCATATTGACGAAGACGGCGACATTCTCCTTCACGAAATCCGAATCCGACTGTTCGTAAATACGTGTCAGCCGCTCGCGGAGCTTCGGCTCCGGCTCGGAGAGATTGGCACGCACGCGGCGCAAGGTCTGATCCTTCTCCTCCGTGTGACCGGAAAGGCAGACATCGGCGATCAGCGCCGTCAGAAGCTGCATGGCGGAAGCCCGGAAGAAGTCGTCACGAGCGGATGCCGTGCGCGCATTGTCGGTCATAATCCACGTGGCTACGGCGACGATATCCTCTTCCTTGGTGTTGCCATGACGGCCAATCCAGTCGAGCGCATTGAAGCCGACACCGGGAGCTGTGGGATCGAGCACGATCACCTTCCGGCCCGCCTGGCGCCGGTTTTTAATGACCATCGGCGCCACCTCGCTCGACGGATCCAGTACGACGAGACCGCCACCCCATTTGAGCGCGGTCGGGATCGTCACCGACGTCGTCTTGAAGCCACCGGAACCCGCAAACACAATGCCATGCGACGAGCCGAAGGAGCCGTCGAAGCAGAGGAGCGGCGACTTGCCGCCAGCGCCCCAGCTTTGCGGTTCATCGGAGCGGAACGGCAGAGTGGCAACGCTGTCGCGATCGACACGATAGCGTTCGCCGATAACGATACCGCCTGCCTCTGGAAACAGTTTCGCGGCTTCGGGCAGTTTCATCCAGTCGGCCTCACCATGCACAGCGCGTTTGCCGCCGATGCGGCGCGGTCCGGACGCCGCGAACGCAGCATTGCCTTTCAGCGCGACACGCAAGGCGAAGATACCGCTGAAGAGAGCTGCGGCAGCACCCACCATCGTCGCAGGGTCGGAATAGGTGAGAACGGACTGTCCCGCCGGCACGTGTCCGGCGATACCGGCAAGCCGGACAATCTCGCGCACCACGGCGATGACGACGGTGACGGCGTTTCCAGCGAACACGCTCAGACCGGCAGCCTTGATGTTGGCCGAACCATTGGCGGCGAACAGCGCGACGACGCCGATCGCGGCGGCAGCGACATAGGGCAGAGCGATGCCGACGCGGCCCAGCATCAGCCTCGCCTGCGCCGATGTTCCGAGTGCCGCCAACCCATGTTCAAAGCCTGACATCAGGACCATCACCACGATCATGATTGCCGGGGGCAGGATTGTCAGAAGCAGCTTATTCGCTGTCATTGCCGAAAGCCTCAGCGCCGATCGCCGCCAAGCGGGCCTTCTCCATCTCGTCGCCCTTGATCCGTCTGCCCGCGTCGATCAGCAGACCGAGGAGCAGAGCACGTTTCTCGTAGCGCAGCCCGGCCTTGACGATCAGGCCGCCGAGTTCGATTTTTTCCCTCGTGTCTTTTTTGCGCGCATCTGATGTCATCGCCTTGGCCATCCGCTCAAGCCTCACCAGTCCCGCTCGCATCCGGGCCAGGCGACTGCGTCGCGGACGCCCCGCTCGCGGCTCGCCCATCTCCGGCCTCCTTCTTTCCGGTCGCACTGCCTTTGCCTCCGCGAAACCGTTTGACGATTTCCTCGAACGCGGCCTGAAGCTCTGCCTCATCGATCTCAAACTCTCCCAGGCCGGCTTTCAGCGCGATGCGACCAATGCGCTCGGCCTCGCGAGTCTCGGCCTGCTTCAGTTGGTCCTGCAATCTCGCGATTTCTTCCCTGATCCTCGATGATGGCTTCTTCATTCCGGTTGCTCCTCTGAACTCTGGGCGTTGCGCTTGCGACGCCCAGATTCTCCCGGATGCCCTCAAATTAAAATCTGCAGATCTGCAGATCGCCAAGGGCGATGCTTTTGTGAATGATCCCGCCGTTCCGAAGGAATGGCTCCAAGGGCGCAATTATACGTCGCGATGCGACGCGTTGCTTTTCGGTCCGATGAGACCGGGCTCTACCGCCACTCCCGACGAACTTGGTTCAAACCGGGAGCGCTCTTCGCCTTGGCCATCGCACATTTCTCAGCCAGCATCGTCAGCCGCGGCTCGGGCCGCAGCGTGGTGCTGTCCGCGGCTTACAGGCACTGCGCGAAGATGGAATTCGAGCGCGAGGCCCGCACCATCGACTACACCCGCAAGCAGGGCTTGCTGCACGAAGAGTTCTTGCTCCCGCCCGATGCCCCTAAATGGGTCCGCTCGCTAATCGCCGACCGTTCGGTTTCCGGAGCGTCGGAAGCTTTCTGGAACAAGGTGGAAGCGTTCGAGAAACGTGCCGATGCGCAGCTTGCCCGTGACCTGACGATTGCCTTGCCATTGGAATTGTCGGCCGAGCAGAACATCGCCCTGGTCCGGGATTTTGTCGAGAAACACATCCAGGCGAAAGGCATGGTCGCCGATTGGGTCTATCACGACAACCCCGGCAATCCACATATCCATCTGATGACAACATTGCGGCCGCTCTCCGACGACGGGTTCGGGTCGAAGAAGGTTGCGATCATCGGCGAGGACGGCCAGCCGGTACGCACGAAATCCGGCAAGATTCTTTATGAACTCTGGGCCGGATCGACCGAGGACTTCAATGTCCTGCGCGACGGCTGGTTCGAGCGGCTCAACCATCATCTGGCGCTCGGCGGTGTCGATCTGAGGGTCGACGGCCGCTCCTACGAAAAGCAGGGCATCGATCTGCAGCCCACTATCCATCTCGGCGTCGGGACCAAGGCGATCGAGCGCAAGGCGGAGAGCCAAGGTGTTCGCCCTGAGCTGGAACGGATCGAGCTTAACGAGCAACGGCGCTCGGAAAACGCCCGCCGGATCCTGCGCAATCCCGCCATCGTGCTCGACCTGCTCACGCGAGAAAAGAGCGTGTTCGACGAACGCGATATCGCCAAGGTCCTGCATCGCTATGTCGACGATCCTACCATCTTCCAGCAGCTGATGCTGAAAATCATCCTGAACCCCGAGGTGCTGCGGCTTCAGCGCGACACGATTGATTTCGCCACCGGGGAAAAGCTGCCGGCCCGCTATTCGACGCGAACGATGATCCGGCTGGAAGCAACGATGGCCCGGCAGGCAACATGGCTGTCGAACAGGGAGGGAAGGGGCGTTTCCCGCTCCGCTCTCGACGCCGCGTTCAAGCGGCATGAACGGCTGTCCGACGAGCAGAGAGCAGCGATCGAGCGCATTGCAGGACCCACCCGTATCGCTGCCGTCGTCGGACGTGCAGGCGCCGGCAAGACCACGATGATGAAGGCGGCCCGTGAGGCGTGGGAAATGGCCGGATATCGCGTTGTCGGCGGTGCGCTCGCAGGCAAGGCGGCTGAGGGTCTGGAGAAGGAAGCGGGGATCCAGAGCCGTACGCTGGCGTCATGGGAGCTGCGCTGGAACCGTGGCCAAGACGTTCTGGACGACAAGACGATCTTCGTCATGGACGAGGCCGGTATGGTCGCCTCTAAACAGATGGCGGGCTTCGTCGATGCGGCGGTTCGGGCTGGTGCAAAGATCGTGCTGGTGGGTGATCCCGAGCAGCTTCAGCCGATCGAGGCAGGGGCGGCTTTCCGCGCCATTGTCGATCGCATTGGTTACGCCGAACTCGAAACCATCTATCGCCAGCGGGAAGATTGGATGCGAAAGGCGTCGCTCGATCTGGCGCGGGGCAATGTCGAGAGGGCGCTCGTCGCATATCAAGGTGAGGGCAAGGTGCTCGGCTCGCGTCTGAAAGCCGAAGCCGTTGAGCGCCTGATCGCCGACTGGAACAACGACTACGATCAGACGAAGACGACGCTGATCCTCGCTCATCTGCGCCGCGACGTGCGTATGCTCAACGTGATGGCCCGCGAGAAACTCATCGAGCGCGGCATTGTCGGTGAAGGCCATGTCTTCAAAACGGCTGACGGCGAGCGCCGTTTTGATGCCGGCGACCAGATCGTCTTCCTGAAGAACGAAGGATCGCTTGGGCTCAAGAATGGCATGATCGGTCGTGTTGTAGAGGCAGCAGCAAACCGCATCGTTGCAACGGTGGGCGAGGGCGAACAGCGCCGCCAGGTCATCGTCGAACAGCGGTTCTACAACAATCTCGATCACGGCTACGCCGCCACGATTCACAAATCCCAGGGTGCCACCGTCGATAGGGTCAAGGTGCTCGCTTCCCTGTCCCTGGACCGGCATCTGACCTATGTGGCGATGACCCGCCATCGCGAGGATCTGCAGCTCTACTACGGGTCGCGGTCCTTCTCCTTCAACGGCGGCCTGGCCAAGGTTCTCTCCCAAAAGAATGCCAAGGAGACGACGCTCGACTACGAGCGTGGGCAGTTCTATCGCGAGGCGCTGCGCTTCGCCGAGGCTCGTGGTCTGCACATCGTCCAGGTCGCACGCACGTTGGTGCGCGATCGGCTCGACTGGACGCTGCGCCAGAAATCCAGACTTGTCGATCTCGGCCAGCGCCTTACTGCCTTTGCCGCGCGCCTCGGTTTCACCCAATCCCCGAACACTCAGACAATGAAGGAGGCCGCACCCATGGTCGCAGGCATCAAGGCATTCTCCGGCTCTGTTACCGACACGGTCGATGACAAACTTGGCGCCGATCGCGCGCTGCAACGGCAATGGGAAGAAGTCTCGGCGCGCTTCGCTTATGTCTTTGCCGATCCCGAAACGGCCTTCCGCGCGATGAATTTCGACGCGGTTCTGGCAGACGGGAATATTGCGAAACAGGTGCTTCAGAAACTCGAGGCGGAGCCGGCGTCGATCGGCCCGCTGAAGGGCAAGACAGGCATTCTCGCGACCAGGTCGGAGCGTGAGGCGCGCCGTATCGCCGAGGTGAATGTGCCTGCTCTCAAGCGCGATCTTGAGCAATATCTTCGGATGCGTGAGACGGTCACTCAGAGGCTCCAGGCGGACGAGCAGGCTCTGCGCCAACGGGTCTCGATCGACATCCCAGCCCTGTCGCCGGCGGCGCGCGTCGTGCTCGAGCGGGTGCGGGACGCCATCGACCGAAACGATCTGCCGGCGGCGATGGCCTATGCGCTCAGCAATCGGGAGACCAAGCTCGAAATCGACGGGTTCAACCAGGCTGTTACCGAGCGGTTCGGGGAACGCACGCTGTTGAGCAACGCAGCGCGTGCGCCGTCAGGAAAGCTGTACGAGCAGCTTTCCGAGGGCATGAAGCCGGAGCAGAAGGAACAGTTGAAACAAGCCTGGCCGGTGATGCGAACAGCGCAACAGCTCTCCGCCCATGAGCGCACCGTTAACTCCCTAAAGCTGGTCGAGGAACAGCGGCTCACACAACGCCAGACGCCGGTGCTGAAGCAATGAGGCACAGGCGGACTCTCCTGTTTCTGGCGGGCGCCGTCGTGGTCATGTCCGTAGTGGCGGCGACCGCGCTCACAGGCGGCTATCGGCTCAACCTGACCCCAAGCGAGCCGCTCGGCCTATGGCGTATCGAACAGCTTCAGCGTCCGGTCTCCATCGGCGATCTGGTGTTTTTATGCCCGCCCACCACAGCTGTTTTCGAAGAGGCGCGGCGGCGCGGATACCTGCGGCGCGGACTTTGCGTCGGCGGAGTTGCGCCGCTGATCAAGACGGTCGCAGCACTTCCCGGACAGCGTGTCGAAATCACCGATCACGTGCTCGTCGATGGTCGTTTGGTTCCCGCATCTTCTGTGTGGCGCACGGACGGCGAGGGCAGGGTGCTCCTGCCTGATTCCGGCGGTGTCGTACCGCCGCATCATCTGTTTCTCCACTCACCCTTTGCGAGCTCCTATGATAGTCGATATTTTGGCCCGATTCCGGATTCCGGTCTTCTCGGCCTGGCGCGGCCGGTCTTCACCTTCGACCCGTGATCGCGGCGGCTCTCATCTGATTGATCACTGGAAATCCATACTCCTGATCATCGCGTCCATTGCCTGTGGGCGGACCGGCTGGAGCGGCGAGGTGCTTCTTCTCCCGTTCGCCGTGGTCTTTCCCTTGCTCTGGGCGATGGCGCCGTCGCGCACGATCGCGGCACTTGTGGCGGCCGGGTATTCCCTCGCGGCCTCCCGTGGGTTGCCGCAGGGCGTCGCCAACTTCTATAGCGCCGATCTCTGCCCCGGGCTGGTGCTTTGGGGAATAGCTTCCGCATCCTTCGTCATCGTCCATGGAGTCTTCTGGACGAAACCTCGTGGTGGCGACTCTTCCCGGAAGAGAGGGACGGATGCGGCGAGAGCACTACGCTATCTTATGGTCATGGTGCTTATGGCGCTGCCGCCTTTCGGCATCACCGGCTGGGCGCATCCCCTAACAGCTGCCGGCGTCTTGTTTCCCGGCTGGGGATGGTGGGGAGTTGGCGCGACCGCGATCCTGTTGGTCGTCATGACCGGTCGAAGATGGCAAATCGCGGCCGCACTCCTTGGAGGACTTTACGTCTGGTCCGCCACGAACTGGACGCCCCCGAAGCTAACACCCGGATGGATCTCCCTCGATCTGAAACAGGGGGCAAACCTCGGGCGCGATGGCTCGCTTCAGTATCACCGTGACCTGATCGCGAGGGTGCGCAGGGCCGCGGAGGCAGGCAAGGATGTTCGTGTTGTGGTGCTGCCCGAAAGTGCGCTCGGCTTCTGGACGCCGACCGTGGGGCGGGTCTGGCAGGACGGTCTCCGTAGCTCGGGCCTCACCATCGTCGCAGGTGCTGCCGTCATCGATCCCAGGGGCTATGACAACGTGATGGTGGCGACCTCGGCCAATGCGGCAAAGATCCTTTATCGTGAGCGTATGCCGGTCCCGGGTTCGATGTGGCAACCGTGGTTGCAATGGACCGGGCGGGGCGGTGGCGCGCGGGCCGACTTCTTCGGCAATCCGGTGGTCAATGTCGACGGAGTAAGGATCGCGCCGCTGATCTGCTACGAGCAGCTCATTCTCTGGCCGGTCCTGCAATCGATGCTGCACTCGCCCGAGGTGATCGTTGCGGTTGGCAATGGCTGGTGGACCGAAAACACCTCGATCGTCGCCATTCAGAAAGCGAGCGTTGCAGCCTGGGCAAGGCTCTTTGGCTTGCCCGTCGTTATGGCATTCAACACATAAGGAGTACCCGGGATGCTCGATGCCGTCCTTATCCAGCAATGCGCCGATCCTTCCCTGAAGCCTGCGATCGTCGAGCAGTTCATCGCGAAGGCGGGGTCGCAGGACCCTCTCGCCATTACCGTGCGCTCGGGTAATCGGGTGGTGCTGGTGCCGAAGTCGACGACGCCGGAAGAGGCGCTGTCTCTGATCCGAGACAATCTCGGTCGCAACACCGTTCGCGTGGGCATCACCCAATATCCGGCAGGCCTCGGCATCGTCGAAGCCGGTCAGTTGAAGCCGGAGATGGTCGAGCCTTGTGAGAATATCCGCATGGGGACGGCGCTGTTTGCCAAGGTCTTTCGCATCGTTTCGAAATGGTATGGCAATCCCACGGCAAAGGAAGTCCTGCCACAGGTCATGGATGATGCGGTCATCGCCTGGCAAACGGGATATTTCGAAAGGGTGGCGGTGTTTCGAGCGGCGGATCCAGGGCAGGAAAAAATCACTCGCCCCGATAAGGTCGATTCCGGAGAATCTGAAAACGGCGCTGACTTAAATGAAGATAACGCCACGACGGCAACTGCGGCCGACACGGTAGCCTCCGACCCGAATAAGGCGGGCATCAGGATCGATCTCTCGGGGATCGGCTCGAGACCGTGAATCAGTTTTTCTGCAGATCTGCAAAGCGATTGTTTTTCCAATGCCCTAGCGCAAACAGTCTGGTGCTTTTATAAGACGAGGCAGGGCAGTACGCGCTGCCCGGGGTGTGCAAACCCTTCCTAGCGGTTGGTGCCGGCCGAGACGGCACCAGAATCCTCTGACCATTTGGCCGGGGGCCTGTGACGTATGTCCAGGCGCCTCGGTGCTAAAGGTCTCAGGACTGTCTAGGACGGTTTGCAACCCCCGGCTTGGGATCAGAGATTAACGTTTGCGGGGGCGCACCGCAGACAATATCTTGGGATTGGATCACCAATGGATTTGAACGATCAAGCCGTGTCGGACACATGTGAACTGCGCCCGGTGATCGGGCTCACCCGCGGGCTGCCTAGTTCGGATATCGAAACATTGACGGTAAATGCCATTCGGCTACACAGGCAGCTTGTCGAGAAGGCCGATCAACTGTTCCAAGTGTTGCCGGACGACATTAAGAACGGTAAGGCTGCGGGAGGCGAGCAGCATCTTGAATATATAGCAGCGATGATCGAGATGCATGCGCAGATGAGCGCACTGAGCACGCTGGTTATACTTTTGGGTTTCATCCCAAAAGTTTCGGTCGACTAGACTCCCCGGTCAGATTAGCCCGGCACGGATGGCCAGCGCCACCAAATGCGGCATCGTATGGATCTGGAAGCGTTTTCTCGCCTCTTCAAGTTTGCTTTTTACGGAATTGTATTTGACGCCTTCGAGATCGGCTGCTTCTTCCATCGTCTTGCCGACCGAGATCCAGTTGAGGTACGCGGCCTCCTTTGGGTCGAGCCAGGCCGGGTGCTGTGCACTCGGCGTAAGGGGCAACAGGGTCATGCGGGCATGAAGCTGCCCAACAGCGGCGGCCGCAGCGATCGGATCTATATCGCGCTCCAGATCAATTGAGGGCTTTTCGGAAGCCAGCGTGAACATGGAGGTCGATCCGTTGGCAGCTCTGATGGGAATGGTGACCCCGGAGCGGATCCCGAAATGCGCTGCCTGGTCGAAGAACGCCCGCTCATCCTTCGAAAGGTGCCGGCGCTCATACTCACCGCTCCATGTAAACAGCCGCTTCTGCGACTTCGCGCGGCTTACGATTGGATCGACTGCCTCGAATTTCCGCTTGAAATAGATCGACCGCCATTCGGGAGGGTAATTTGACGAGGCCACGGTATGGCCCGGCCGGATGTATAGATAGGCGTAGCCGGAAAAACCCGCTTGATGGGCGAGGTGGGTGAGAGCATCCTTGAGGACGGCTTCGTCGCCTCGAAGCGCAGCAAGGTCGATTAGCTGATCCAGCCAATGTTGCATGTTTTACTCCTTAGATCGTCGTTTGGGACAGATCGTCCTGCGCTCCCAAAGATGTTTCGTAGAGGCACCACCTGCGTGCTCTCGGTTCGATCTCTCTGTCCATTGTTCGCCAAATCCGACTTGAACTCCCTAGCATCTCCACGCTCTCTTTCAGTGCGCCGCTTTCGCATCTATACTGATCAGATGAAAAGCTCTCAGATATCAGCCTACTCCGCCTCCGATCTGAAACGTGCGCAGTCCTACAAAGCACGCGACTACCCGCAGGATGTCGATCCGAATATTGAGCGGCTCGTGCGCGAAATGATCTCGGGCTTCGCCGACAAGTGGACCGTCGTCATTCTCGACACGCTCTGGGATAAGGGCACGCTGCGCTTCTCGGAGATCGCCCGGCATGTCAGCGGCATTAGCCAGAAAATGCTGACGCAGACGCTGCGACGGATGGAGCGCGACGGACTTGTTGTCCGCAAACTCTATGCCTGCGTGCCGCCGAAGGTCGAATACAGTCTCTCGCCTCTCGGTCTGACACTCAGTGCAGCCTTCTGTAACGTCTGGATCTGGGCGATCGAAAATCATGAAGCGGTTGACGCCGCACGCGCGAACTTCGACGATCAGGAGGGCTGACAGTTCACAGAAGATCGTCCGGCCTACGCAAGGATTTGTGCTTGTCGCCCTCCTTGTGCCGCTTGTACCATGCGTCGAGCTCCGCGTTTAGTTCTGCGAGCGACCGCTCCCGGCCGGTAACACTAATTAAATGATATGCGGCATTGATTGCCAGTGGGCTTTTGATCGGAATGTCCCGCGCCGAGCAGAACGCGTCGATCGCATCGCGCATCGTTCTGATGCCGGTCATCTGCCATATCCTCCGAATTTGAAGTTACCTCGCCTGTCCTGCAAGCAAGCCGCAACATCGGCGAGCACGGAAAGCGCGAGTGCATTGGCATCACGGGCTTTCGGAAACAGCCCGATTGGCGCCTTGATCCGATCGCAATCGGCTCGGCTGAACCCCTGTTTAGTCAGGTAATCAATCCGGCTAGCATGCGTGCGGCTGCTGCCTAGCGCACCCAGATAGAAAGGGCTTGCGGCAAGTGCTGCATCGAGAATGCCGACTTCCGTGTCGAGGTCGTGGCAGAGCAGCGCCACGGCACTATAGGAATCGATATACTCGGCAAATATCCGCGGATCATGAGAAGGATCGATCTCGATGACATCGTAGCCACACACGGCCGCCAGCTTGGCCGTCGTCTTCGCCTCGATCGTGCGCCCGCAGACAATCAACCGTGTCGAGGGCCAGTAGGCGATGACGAAATCTTCGTCATCCCAGCCGGTCTCCGCTACCGTGTCATCGACTGTAAGCGTCTGGCGCGACGGGGAGTACCTGAGTCCCGTCGCACGTCGCGAAGTGCGCGCAGCCAGAACCGCCGCGATCGGTTCGATATGTCTAACCGGATGAACTGCGATGGTCAGGCCGCCCCCACAGGGCAGAATGATGTCGAACGACTGCGCCCCCTGCCCGAACAGCACCCTCCGGTCGCAATTTTCGTTGATCGCGAGTAGCGCCTCGGCGGCAACCGCCGCCTCGGTACATCCGCCGGAAACGTAGCCGCAATAGCGCCCGTCGCTGCTGATCGCCATTTGTGTGCCGATCGAGCGCGCAGCACCACCCCGGATTTCGACGAGTGTGGCGAGAGCGACAGCCTTCCCGGCCGAAAAGGCCTCGATGAGAAAGCCAAGGATGTCGCCGATATCGTCGGTCGCCAACGCAGCGACCGGCGTCGGAAGGAGCGCTTCGGATTGAAATGGTCTTGGGGTCAGCACGGCGAGCACCTATCGCATACCCGGTGAATGGCTGATCCGCCATTCCACGATCCTGCCGTTCTCAGACAGCCGGAACAGGTAAAAGCGCTTGCTTTGCGGCCGGCCGATCCCATAGGTGGCCTCGACATGGAGTTCCGTCCCGCGTGCCGAAATCTCATCGATGATGAAGACACGGCCGGTTCCCAGAATATCCTGGCGCAGCCACGTCTCGAATTTCTGCCCCGTCATCAGCGTGCCTTCAAAGGAATACGCGTAACCGCCATTAACAAGGTCGAAGAGTTTCAACGCACGCGCCGCATCCCGCGACAACAACGCGGATGACAGATCGCGAATAACATTCTCGGCTGGCCGGGACTCTGCATAGGCTGGGGCAGTAGCCAACAGGCTGCCGGTAAAGGCGAGCAGGGCGCAGCGTGTCATTTTGGATCCCTCCTCAACGTCAGGCGGCGACAACGAAGTCGAAACGACCGACCACATTTTTCCGGTCCAGCGTCATCAAGAGGCGCGGATCGAACAAATGGTCATTTTCGTTGCGCGGGTGATCCGGCAGGTAGAGCTGTGTCGTCAGCAGCGGCCGACCGGGCACCTTTATGCGAAAATGATAATGGGCTGTGCGGAAGGAATAGTGATGCGTCATAATCGTGTCGAAACCCCAACGCCCCTTAGCATCGGTTACCTGGTGGCCACGCCAGCCTAAGCCGTGATTGTCGTAATTGCCCTCGTGATCTGCATGCCAGATTTCGACGATCGCACCCGGCACCGGATTGCAGCGCGTGTCGATGACGAAGCCGCAAAGGGTAAAGGCGGATTGGCCGGCCGCTGCCGGCCCGAGACTTGAACGCAGAGGGGCATCCGGGCGATAGAAGGGCCCTTGCGTCTGCTCTAGCGTTTCTTCCTCGTCCCCGGCACAGCTTGGTGTCAGCGACAGATCGGCAGCCTGGGCTATCATCCTGTCCGAAAGAAACGCTAGGGATGGCGGGACGGCTAGCAGCGCCTTTAGCACCGTTCGCCGTGTTTTCTGCATCATTTGCCGTCTCCTTTCCTTACACCGCAAAGGCAATCCAGCGCCCGGCAAACAGGGCGGATGCCCAAATAAGCGCTGAAATCGCCGCGCTGATGCGGATTCCGAGCGTTGGTAATGCCGCACGGCTGCGGCGAATGAAGCCGTGGCAGATGACGATGTTAACGAGACCGAGCACGAGGATCGCGATTTTCACCAGAAACACCGGCATCGTCGCATAATGGCTGCCGCGCACTGCAAACAGGATGATGCCAGTGGCGATCGCCAGCCCGAGGCCCGTCGCCGCGACCGGGATCGCCACATCGAGTCCCTCGCGCCAGCGGTCGCGCTTCCAGAGACCTGAGGCGCGCAGATCGAAGGTCAAAACCGCACCGATGAGGGTCGCCAAACCCAGAATGTGTAGAGCGTTCACCGTCGCATAAAGGGGGATTGAGGACCTCACCTGAGCAATAAAGCCAAGGTCCTCGATCATGCGAAACACATTAATCAGCATTGTTCGACCATATAGCTCATCGCCGCTTGGCGGCTTTCGACACTTCCGTTCGCCAGCCGCAGCCACTGCACGTTTAGCTGATACGGCGCCTCGCAGTTGCGGATGGCGACAGCGGCGATCCGGTCGCCAACGGCCACCCGGTTGCCGAGGCTGGAGTATTGCGCAGTCGGCGGCAGTTCCAGTTCGACGCTATTGCCGGGCAAATCCTCCGGCACATGCAGGGCCGCATTGTTCAGGAAAGAAGACGCCGAACCAAGCGTCGGCGCCGGTTGCGGCACCGCCAGATCGGCAGCGATCTTCACGGTGATTTCCGAATGCGGATTGCCGAAGTAGGAGCGCTCGATGGTCCCCTCGATCCAGACTGGCCTGCCCATGTCGTAACGGCTAGTGAAGCCGTGATGCGCAACGGCGACCGATGCGGCTGTAGTGACCGATACGCCTAGGATGGCGCCGACCAGGCGGGTAGTGAAAGAATTCTTTGTCATTCAAAGTGTCTCTCAAATTTGGGCCGACACTCAGCTCGGGTTGATCATCCCGAAAACGGCGTCGAAGTTGCCGGTTTGCTCGGCGGTGCGCTGCGGCATTACACGCTGCACCAGAACTTCTGCTGGTGTCGGATTAGCGCAGAGAAGCGAGACCGCTTCCGTCAGGAAATCGCCAAGCGGCATGGCGCGCGGATTATTGGACTGGCCGGGCGTCAGTTCGGTTGCGACTAGCGGCGGGGCGATCTCGACCACTGCGATGTTTGTCTTACGCAACTCGTGACGCAGGCTCTGGCTCCAGGAATGGATCGCGGCCTTGGTCGCTCCGTAGGTCGGCGTGTCGGCCCGGGGGACGAAGGCGAGCCCCGACGACACCGTGACGATCGCTGCTTCTTGCTTCCCGCTGAAATGCGCCAGCAGGGCGGCCGTCAGCCGGATCGGCCCCAAAAGGTTTGTCGCAATCGTGCGTTCAACGATATCAAGGTCAAGTGCTTCAGGCAGCGCCTTCTCTACTTCCATGATACCCGCATTGTGGATCACTGCGTTGAGGTCGGGATGTTCGGCAGTCACCAGCGATGCGAAACTCGTGATAGATTCTGCATCACTAACGTCAACTTCATAGCCTGCCATGCCTGGATTGGAGTCGAGCGTTGCCTGCAACGATGCGGTGTTGCGTCCCGTTACTATAACTTTCGCGCCTCGGCCAGCGAGCGCCTCCGCCAGGCCCCGGCCAATGCCGGAATTGCCGCCGGTGATGAGAATTGTTGCTTTAGAAAAGTCCATCGTTGTCCTCTTGAGCGTCGTCTAGATACAAGGCTAAGTCCTATACTCTCTTTTGGAAAGTAGGCACCTTTTGGTAAGTGATAATTATCCGCTAAACAGCGATTTCTGGGCCGCAGAAAATCATCAGGCCTGCGGTTTGAGGAGCGCCTCAAGGCGAAGTGGAAGATCGCGAACACGAATGCCCGTTGCGTGGTAGACGGCATTGATGATTGCCGGAGCGACGCCGGCCATTACCACCTCACCCAGCCCCTTCACACCGGATCTGTTAACCTGGAAATCCGGCTCATCGATGAAGCCTGGCTCGATCGAGCCGATATCGGCGTTCACCGGGATTAGGTATTCGGCGATATCGCCGTTCATCACACCGCCATAGCGCGCATCCGTCTCAGCGCCTTCCCGGAGCGTTCCGCCAATGCCCCAAACGACGCCGCCAATTGCCTGGCTGCGCGCCGTGCGCGGGCTCAGCACGCGCCCGCAATCAAACATGCTGACGACGCGCGGCACGCGGATGCGTCCAGTGGAGCCTTCCACATGCACTTCGACGAAATGCGCCGCGTAACTAAACGCGACAAAGCCCGGGTATACGGGACCGGCCGGCGCCACGCGACCGGTGTCGGTCCGTCCCAGAACCTGAAGCTCTTGCCCAGGCGCCACGCTTGATGCCTCGACTTGCATTTGACCCGCACCGGTGCGAGCAACCATTTCGCCAAGAGGGAGTGAGGCGGAAATATCCACTCCAGCTTCTGCCAACGCCTTCATTAAAGCGTCGCAAGCAGCTTCAGTCGCTGGCACGGCAGATGCCGAACCCCATGAGCCTGCCGTTAGAGGCTGTGGAACACCGCTCGTCACCCCGACAGTGGCGGTGATGGCGGAAGCTGGGATCCCGAGCCTTTTGCTAACGACATTAGTGATTGCAGTCAAAACTCCCTGGCCCATCTCATGAACGCCAACGTTAAGTGAGACCGCGCCATCTCGGCGGGCGGTGATCCTTGCGCGGGTCGGCCCCCCGGAACCACTATAGAGACCGATAGCAACACCCATCCCGATCAGGTCACCATTGGGCGCAAACATTGAACGCGGCGTTGGATCGCGTCGGCTCCAGCCGAATGTTTCGGCGCCACGTCGCAGGCATTCCGCGACGTGCCGCGACGAGTGGGGGAGCCCGCTAACGACATCGACCGCGGTATCGTTACGCAAGCGCAGTTCGATCGGGTCCATGTCGAGCTTATAAGCGAGCTCATCCATCGCGCTTTCTATAGCGAAGGCCGTGGCATGCTCGAACGGGGCGCGCATGTAGCCGGGTGTCGGAATGTCGGTGCGGATCAGGCGGGTAAAGCTCTTGAAGGCTGGATAACCATAGAAGCGCGCCGCCGTATCGGCATGTTCCGCCGGAAAGAAATCTAGCTTTGAGGTCTGCGCATCAACGTCGTAGAGTGCACCGACTAGGCGTCCATCACGATTAGCAGCAAGCCGCACACGCTGGCGCGTTGCTGGCCGAGATGTCGCATCGTGAAATAGCTGCCGGCGCGGAACGACGATCTTGACCGGACGTCCCAGTTCCCGTGAGGCGAACGCGGCAAGAACCAGTTGGCTCTGCATCGAGTTTTTCTGCCCAAAACCGCCACCAATGAAAGGCGAAATCACGGTGACATTATCCGGATTGATACCGAGCTGATCGGCGACACCGAATTTGCAACCGCCGGCATTCTGCGTTCCTTCATGAATCGTTAGGCGATCACCCTCCCAAGCGGCGACAGTGCCGATCAGCTCCATCGGGTTCTGGAACTGCCGCTCCATCGTGAAGGTGGAATCTACCTTCACGGCGCCACCTTCATAGGCCGCGGGCGCATCGCCGACGGAGATATCCTCCAGCGGATACCGCATAGGCGCTTCCGCCTGGGCGATAGGCTCGGCGAGTGGGTTGTCGATGGTCGCGGCGAAAGGCTGCTCCTCATAACTGACTTGGAGCACGGCTGTCGCATCGATCGCCACTTCCAACGTTTCCGCTAGAACTAGCGCGATCGGCTGGCCACGGTAGGCAACGTGATCGGTCAGAAGCGGAGAATGCGTCTGGAACGCAAAGCCGCCGCCCATCAGGAACTGCGCTGGCTTAAGCGACGTTGTGTCACGATGGGTGATTACCGACACGACACCGGGCAGCGCTTCGGCAGCAGCCGTATCAATCGAGATGACACGCCCCTTGCCGATGGTGGCGACGGCGAAGGCACCATGCACGAGATTGTCCGGGCGGTTGTCAGTGCCAAACTTCGTGGCGCCACGAACCTTATCGAGAGCATCGACCCGGACGAGTTCGGGATAGAAATTGCGGGACATGTTAAGCCCTCCCTGCAGCGATCATAAGGGCGTCGGAAACGACATTGGCGCCGAGCTCGATTTTGAAAGCATTGTGGCTGAGCGGAGTGGCGCCCTCGAAGGCGATGCGCCCCGCTTCAGCGGCAGTCTGCGCATCAATGCGGCGGCCGATCAGCGCCTGTTCGGCACGACTGGCTCGCCATGGAACGGTCGCGACACCGCCGAGTGCAATTCGAGCATCGGCGACAACACCATTTTCGATCCGGACTGCAGCAGCAGACGAAACGACGGCGAATGCGTAGGATTCACGGTCACGGATCTTGTGATAGGTTGATGCCTTGCCGACGGCGTTCGCGGGAATGCGGATCTGTACGATGATCTCTTCGGAAGACAGTGTGGCGTCATGCTGCGGCTGGGTGCCTGGCTGCCGGTGCAGCTCGGCGATTGGGATAGTTCGACGTCCCTGCGGTCCGGCAACATCGATCAGCGCGTCCATGGCGATCAGTGCAACAGCAAAGTCTCCGGGATAGGCCGCAATACAGGCATCGGAGCCGCCGAACAGCGCATGTGAGCGGTTGGCACCACCGATCGCGGCACAGCCGGAGCCCGGATTGCGCTTGTTACAGGCAAACGGTGCGCCGTGACGGAAGTAGGCGCAGCGCGTGCGTTGCAGCAGGTTTCCGCCGAGGCTCGCCATGTTGCGAAGCTGTTGGGAGGCGGCCTTCCAGAGCGCTTCCGAAAGCACCGGAAACTCCGCCTTCAACCGCGCATCCTCGGCGGCATCGGCCATACGCACCAGCGCGCCAAGGCGCAGTTCGTCGCCGCTCGTCTCCATCGTTTTCAGTTCGGAAAGATTGTTGATATCGACGATCCGGCCGGGCATCTCCACGTCGAGCTTCATCAGATCGAACATAGTCGTTCCACCGGCAATCAGGCGCGTGCCTTCGCCACCGGCAGAAAGCGTGGCAACGGCCGATTCGAGATCCATCGGGCGAGCATAATCGAAACGTTTCATGATCAGCCCTCCATCACCCGCGCCGCATCCTCGATTGCCGCAACGATGCCCGGATAAGCTCCACATCGACAGAGGTTGCCGCTCATATATTCGCGGATTTGCTGCGGCGAGCCGGCATGGCCTTCGCGCACGCAGGCGACGCCGGCCATGATCTGGCCCGGCGTGCAGTAGCCACACTGAAGCGCATCGTGATCGATGAAGGCCTGCTGCATCGGATGCAGTACGTCGCCTTCGGCAAGCCCCTCGATCGTGGTGACGTCGAGATCGTCCACCTGTACGGCAAGCGTCATGCAGGCGGCAACGCGGCGGCCATCGACATGCACGGTGCAGGCGCCGCACTGGCCGTGATCGCAGCCCTTCTTTGCTCCGGTAAGACCTAGTTGGTCGCGCAGCACGTCGAGCAGCGAGCTGCGCGGATCAAGCGCAAGCGCGCTCTGCGCCCCATTGATGCGGAACGCAACCTCGACTTCCGTGCGAAACGCCATAGGCAGGGACGGAACGGCGGCCTGCGCCAGCGACTGGGTGCCGAAACCCGCCACAGACAGAACACCGAGCGCCGTACCGCCCTTCAACACGTCGCGTCGGCTCAACCCTCCGGTGTCCGCTATTACTTCCTTCTCGTGATTCATCGTCATTAGGCAACTCCCGTGCAATCTCCGACAGAAAATCGAAAACGATTGCTCAAAACGTGCCTCGGTGGGTTCCTAAAGAAAAGAACGCACCTTTGGGAGAGACAGTCACCAATGAGTTAGCATTCTGAAAAAGCTTGATTATCGGTTGTTCACAAAATCGCTAACTCAGGTTTAGGTGTGGGAAGTCAGCCGGACCAGCGCTTTGACCTACCCGACCTAAACTTTAGCTGAAGTCGAGCGGCGTTTTGCCTGGACACGATGTTTGAGCGGACTGCGAGGCACGCGATCTGGCGTGATTCACCGGTCGTATCGCCGATTTATCCGTCTGAGCTAAAAATGGCCGCCCGATCAATTTCATCCAAGATGGAATACATGGGGCTCCGTATATTTTCTTGACTTGTCGACGTGGTCATCGAGGAGAGTTTCCATGCTGCATAACGACCCAATAACCGTTCTTACGCATGAGGTTGTCGGCTGGCGTCATCATATTCATGCTCATCCCGAGCTGGCCTTCCAAGAAAAGGAGACAGCGCGGTTCGTCGCTGAGATGCTGCGTTCGTTCGGTTTGGATGAAATCCACGAAAATATTGGGGGCACCGGGGTCGTGGGGGTACTTCGAAGCGGCGATGGCGCACGCGCGATAGGCTTTCGTGCGGAGCTCGACGCGCTGCCGGTCCTAGAAAAGGCCGATGTGCCCTATATCTCAAGGAACGAGGGCGTCATGCATGCTTGCGGACACGACGGGCATACTGCGATGCTTCTGGGCGCGGCCAAACTGCTTTCCCATACCCGGTCTTTCAACGGGACAGTCTATTTCGTTTTTCAACCTGCGGAGGAGAACAAAGGCGGAAGCATGCGGATGATCGAAGACGGCCTTTTTGACCGGTTTCCTATGGAGGCAGTCTATGCGGTCCATAATTGGCCAGGTGTAAAATTCGGTACCATCGCCACCCATGTAGGGCCACAGATGGCTGCGGTCGACAATTTTGAGCTAAGCTTTGAAGGCCTCGGCTGCCACGCCGCCATTCCTCAGCTCGGCGACGATCCTATACTAGCTGCCTCTGCTTTCGTTCAGGCGGTACAGCGCGTCGTAAGCCGCTCGGTTGATCCCCAGTCTGCATTGGTCGTAAGTATCACGCAGATCCACGGCGGTAATGTTGGCAACATCGTTCCGAAAACTGTGCGGCTGCAAGGCACGTGCCGCTTCTTTGAGCCCGGTTTTTCCGATCATTGTGAAATGGTTATTGGCCAGATCGCAGAGGGAATCGCAATAGCACATTCGCTGAATGCCAAGCTCGACTACAAAAGGGGTTACCCGCCGCTCGTGAACACTCCTGCAGCAAGTGCGCACGCCATTGATGCCGCGTCAACGGTTCTTGGCCGCGACAATGTCACGACGGACTTTTCCGCCAGCCTTGGCTGCGAGGATTTCGCATTCATGCTTCGCGCTGCTAGCGGATGCTATGCGTGGATCGGCGCCGGTGACGTCGGACCGTCCGAGGGGCTACACGGTGACAGATATGTGTTCAACGATGCAATTGTCCCAATGGTCCTGCGGTACTGGCAAACCCTAGCCGAACAGGTATTGCCGGCCGAAACGCGTGAGGGGGCCGAATGAGTGCACTCTCACAGAGCAACCGGCGGCTTATCAGCCATCGTTACGCTGGGCACGCGGTGATCGACGGTGTCGATATGATCATGCTCGGATCAAATGATTATCTGAATCTTTCCCTCGACAAACGTGTCATCGCTGCAACCCTTGACGCGATGGACGTCTATGGAACGGGCGTTGGCATCTATCCGGTCTTGGCGACGACAGACCTTCACGTTGAACTTTGCAAGTCCATTGCCGTTTTTCTCGGCACGGAAGCGGCAGTTTTATACTCATCAGGCGGTGCCGCCAATTCCGGAGTCCTTACCGCGCTCGTCGAGCCGGGTGACATTATTATTTCCGATCGCCTTAATCATGCAAGCATCATTGATGGCTGCAGGTTAAGCAGGGCGGACGTCATAGCGTACGAAAACCGAAGCGTGGAAAAACTGCGCGAGGCGCTCGAGCAGGCCGGACCCAGGCGCCGGAAGCTCGTCGTCACCGATGGCATCTTTAGCATGGAAGGCGGCGCCGCTCCACTGCTCGAGATCTATAAACTCGCCCGTGAGCACGACGCCCTCCTGGTCGTGGACGAGGCGCATGCGACGGCGGTGATCGGGCCCGGGGGTACCGGCACCGCGCCAATGTGCGGCTTGCCAAACAGCTCGCACGGACTGCTATTAACCGGATCGCTGTCGAAAGCTCTCGGTGGCGCAAGCGGCGGCTTTGTCGCGGGCTCTCAGGATCTTATCGATGAGCTACAGAGCAAAAGTCGCAGCTGGATATTCACGATGGGGATGACGACGGCAAATGCTGCGACTGCCCTTGCGGCGTTGAATATTGTAACGACTGACAAGGAGCCGCTCCAGCAACTTTGGCTTAACGTCCAGCACTTGCGCGAAAGCTTTAGATTTTATGGCCTGTCATTTTACGAGAGCGACAGCGCCATCACAGGCTTGAGGGTCGGGGATGAAGACCGCGCGCGGAAGCTGGCTTCCGACCTCCGCTCACGTGGCATCTTCGCACCGGCGATTGCGTACCCCATCGTAGCGCGCGGCGAGTCGCGTTTAAGAATTCAAGTCAGTTCCGGTCACAGCGTTGACGACATCGAAAGGGCTGCTGCGACGCTGGGGGAACTCATGAGTTAAACCGTTGGGCGGGCTGCCCGCCTAAACGTGTAGCCATAATCCAGAGCACACCCGATTTGGCGGTTTTAAAGAAGGGATCGCTTCATAGATGAGGCCGAACCCTTTGGCCGTCTGAAATTGGGTACAAACTGGAGCGTCGAGCTTCGCGGCAAAACCTCAGCTGATCGCTACTCAATGCGTGTAGCTCCTACGGTCTGCTGGCAAGGTTGTGAAACTACTGAAAATCAGCCATTCCGGTCCAAGGCGGCACACCGTCCTGAGGAGTAGCTCTAGCAGGATGTTCAACGGCGGCGAGAGGTCCGGGAAGCGGATTGAAAAGCCCCTGGCGTTATACCATGAATGTTGCGGAATACCCGCGAAAGATGGCTTTGGTCAAAGAAGCCGGCTTCAAGCCCGGCCTCCGCTAACGGATAGCCCTGCTCAATTTTGGCGGCTGCGTAGCGGAGCTTGCGGATACGAACATAGGCCGCCGGCGTCAGTCCCGCGCATTTCTTGAAATCTCGGATCACTTGGAACTTCGTCACGCCTGCGGCTGCGGCGAAAAAATCGAGATCGAATTCGGACCCAATGTTGTCTTCAATGAGCTGCTCGTAGAGCAGGAGCCTGCTCCTTGCGCCGGAATAAACCGGCTCCTTGTGTGGTTGGACGTTCGCGCCGTGGCGCAGAATAAGCTCTCGAAGAGCCTCCATCAGACTTGCTTCGGCTCTAATGCCGTCACTGTCACGTGATGTCTCATGTGCTGTCAGGAAGCATCTCGCGAGTTCGGGGTCGTCGATCAGCGGTCGGGAGAACGTCGCAACCCCCGTCTGACCAAGACCCTCGCAGATCGAGGACATCAACTCTACAGTTGGGTATAGTGTGAGGTACGACCATCCTGTTTCGGTGGCTGCTTCCCCATCATGACATTCTTCGGGATTGACGATGGCGATCGTTCCAGGCGTCGCGTTGACAACGACATTACCAATCCGAATCCGTTCGCAGCCATTCGTGATCAGCGCGATGACGTAAGTTGGGTGGGTATGCAGATGATACCTGTGGGCGCGGAACGACGCCTTAAGCATACCAAGATCTACAAACCGGGGGTGCCTCCAAAATTCGGTGAACTCCGACATCTGTTCCATCCAAGTTAATCATTCTTGTTTCATTTGCCGCGCCGGCCTAACCGTTCCCTCACTTATTCAAGCCATCACAAATCAGGTCGCCTCTATTCAAAGCAGTCCCTGCACTAGACCCAACGGACTGCTCAACATATGCCCAAGCCTGACTGCGTATTGTATGAAATTGACCAGACCAGGCCAATGGGCACCGCATATGTACGACAACGTAAGACACTGAGAGGGCAAACCGTATAACAGCCCTTCCTCGCCACTTGCGTGCCTCGCTGTCGTTCACGCCTGTTTAAATGGGTTCATCACTTTCAGCATCGAGTACGCGAAAGCGTTCGATGCCAGAGAAACGACTGGGATTTACAATGTGGACGGATTTATTGGCCGCGTAAGATGTGGTGCTTGCCAACACTCAACTTACGAAAAAATAATCGCCGCGATGCACGTCCCGTCCAAGACACCTCATTCTGCACAGCCATGATGAGATTTTCTTGAAAAAGGGAATTCTACATGAAGAGGTTTCCCCCGAGTGGGATCGCTATCAGAATGGCGGAAATTGTTTTTCCCGCGGACACTAATCATCACGGCACGTTGTTTGGCGGCAAAGGTTTTTCCCTCATGGATCGGGCGGCATTCATCGCGGCTACCCGTCATGGACGCGCGCCCTTTGTGACCGCCTGTTGCGAGCGTGTGGTCTACAGTTCGCCAGCCTTTGTGGGAAATATCGTGGACCTGACAACCGAAATTAAGCAGGTAGGCAGAACGTCGCTATCTGTCGAGGTGACGATGATGGCAGAGGATCTGCTGCGCGGCACACGACGGACCTGTACAAGTGGAACCTTCACCATGGTCGCTCGTCCGGATATGCACGATCCAGAGTGGCGGCTCCCTCCACTTGCTGCGCCTGAAGTCGGCGCCGAAGGCGATTTGCTACTTGCGGATATCGTCTTAGGTGACCACCTTAGTCACCAAGGCAATCTGTTCTGCGGCGACGCTATCGCTCAAATGACTAAAGGCGCATTTATCGTAGCAAGCCGAAAAAGCCGATGCGTTACCGTGCTCGCATCTTCAGATAAGATCGACTTCATGAAGGCCGTCCCCGTCGGGTCGATCATCGAAACGAAGTCAAGGATCTCTTCGATTGGAAGATCTTCAATAACGGTCGAAACCGAGTTATGGTCCGAGCCAGTCGAAAGTAGTGAGAAACGACTGGCCGCATTGGGTAGCTTCGTGATGGTAGCCGTAGACGAAAACAGTAGGCCCGTTGCCATCAGCCGAAACCGATGATTCTAGTCTGTCGCAACCTACAGGAATATTTGATCCCATGAACCATCACAACATGTTCATCGACGAAGTCGTCCTGGATATGAACCGCTATACTGTGTTACGGCGCATGACACGGCACGCAAACGGCGCGCTAAACTGCAGAAGCTGTCGCGCTTCTCGAATGTCAGGCAGTCCGTCATACACCGGATCATGCATGGCTGGTCGCCGCAGCAGAACGCTGGCCGAATGCGGCTAGAGTGACATCCTGTCTTAGTCAGCCACAAACGATCAACAAGTTCGCCCGCCTTTGCCAAAACCGCTGCAGGCGGCAGCACGCGCCCAGGCTAGCGAGCGCTACGACGCTTCGTCGCATTGCTCGGGCGCAGAGTCGCCAGGGGACCGAAGCTCCGACACGAGACTTCGGAGGACATAAACCTTATGCCGGATGGGCAATAGAGTGCCGCGACAGACCGATTAACGACCGGAACCGGTGGTGACGGACCCGCACACCGATCAGCGATAGCCGATACGGGAAATATTCCCCCTGCCGCTATCGAGGACCTTGAGGTGGATTGCTGTCCCTGGAGGAAGCAACCGAGGGACCAGTCCACCGCTACTTTGTCGACGCGGCCTTGTGTCAGTCTAGCCTCAAGCTAGCCGGAAGCAGGCGAAAGGCTCGGTCGATAAATTCCGAAAGCGGGCGTTCGGCCGCACTTTTTCGCCAATCCTCGAGCGCCAGCTTCAGCACCCCGATTGCCATCGTCGCGGTCAGGCGAAGCTCGTCACGTCGATCCGGAGCCGGCCAGACGTTCTCCATGGCCTCAAGCATCGAGCATGCCATGGCATCGAAACTTCCGCTCTTGCGCGCACGCAGCGCAGGAGAAGAGCGCAGAAGTGTGTCGACTGCCAAGGAGTCCGGCGTCTCGTATCGTGACGCCAACTTCATGAGGCAGGACCGTGCTGCAGCGAGGGGGGCCTGGTCAGGAGACTCTTCGCGTATAGCTGGGGCGAGCGCCTGCGAGAATCCACTCCCATAGGAGGAGGACAGGATGTCATCCTTGGACTCGAAATAGGAGAACAAGGTTCGCCGCGCGATCCCGGCGGTCTGCGCAATCTCGTCGAGCGTAGTCTCTTCAAACCCCTTTTCGACAAACAGCTTTAAACCGACGGTGACGATCCGCTCGTGCGTTTCTTGCCGGTTGCGTTCCCGCCTACCGGCCGGCTTCCCTCCAGTCTCGCCCATGAATCCTTGGCTCCAGCACTTGAATTATGCACTGAGTGCATTAAGGTATATGCACTCAGTGCAAGAATATAGGTGGATTTGCTATGCCTCAAGGAAAAATCTGGTTCGTTACGGGGGCGTCACGTGGGTTTGGCTACATCTGGACGAAAGCGGCCCTGGAAAGGGGCGACCGCGTAATCGCGACTGCCCGCGATACACGCGCGCTGGAGGAACTGGCTGAACGATATGGCGACAACGTCCTCGCCCTCGGCCTGGACGTGACCGATCGCGCCGCGGTCTTCGACGCGATCCGTAAGGGGCATGAACATTTCGGTCGGCTCGACGTGATCCTGTGTAATGCCGGCTATGGCTATATGAGCACGCTCGAGGAGATCGTCATCGATGAAGCGCGGGCGAACATCGAAACGAACCTTTTCGGCACCCTCTCGGTCATCCAAGCGGCGTTGCCGATCCTCCGGGCGCAGCGCAGCGGCCATATTCTCACCATGTCGAGCATCGGCGGGATCGCGAGCTTTCCGACTGGTGGTATTTATCTTGCCACGAAGTTCGCGATTGAGGCGCTGACCGAAGCGCTTGCTGGTGAAGTGGCGAGCTTCGGTATCAAGGTCACCGCAATCGAGCCCGGCAGCTTCGCGACCGGGTTTGGCAGCTCCACCAAGATGGCCCCACAGATGGCCGAGTATGATGATCTCCGGAAAGCGGCTCGCGCTTCCTTCAATCCTTCGATGACCGGCGATCCGCTGGCCACAGTCGATGCTATCATGACGCTCGTCGACTCGCAGGAACCGCCGAACCGGCTCATGCTCGGCAACTGGCTACTGCCGATGATAAAGAAGGTCTACCAGGGGCGGATCGAAACATGGGAGAAGTGGGCCGACGTCTCCAACGCCGCGCAGGGGATGCCGGCTGGGAAAAGGTAGGCCAGGTTGAGTGGACGTCCAAACATGGCCAGAACTCGGGCTTGATGCCGTCAAGGCGGCCAGTTAGCAGCATGCGAGGCAGAGTCGGAGCGCCTCAGGCGGTGAACCGAAGGTGTGCCCAGAGCGATCCTACAAATGTCAGCTTCCGAGCATCGATATGAGCGACCGGAATGGCGTGGGATGGTTCGAGAGCTGACCGGATGGTCCTGCCGGTGGCTGCCAGCCTTTTTGTGGGGGACAAGACCGGCTGGCGGATTCGGGGGAGCTGGCGTCGATAGCTGCCGGTCCTTATATCGCCAGTTATCCCGAAATGGATGGAGTTCTGGATAAACGACGGTCGTCGCTTTGGCGGCGCTCAAGACTATGCCACACTGTCGAGTTAGCTTGAGGGTGAAAGCACATTCAACACGTGGCCTGAACTAGAGCCACGCGCGCCTCAACCGCTCGTGGGCGGGCAGTGTGTCGGCAGACCGTAGGCGGAATTACCGCGCGCCTGCCGCGCCTATATCGCTGCCTCGCGATATCGCCCGACCGGGCCTGCCGTTTATTTAGAGCCGTCCGATTTCAGTCCCCGGGCCACGTCGAGCAATGCCCGCAAGGTTGGTGGCACGCGGCGATGGCCGGAATAATAGAGCGTGAGTCCGTTGCTCGGGGGGCACCAGTCCTCCAACACGGTGCGCAGCCTGCCCGATGCGAGATGCTGCTTTGCCGCTAGATCGACGACATAGGCGATCCCGGCGCCAGCCGCCGCCGCCTCGACCATGAGATCTTGATCGTCGAGAGCGAGGCTTCCGGCCACATCGACGGCGATTTCGCTGCCCCGCCGTTCGAACTCCCAGCGGTAGATTTTGCCGCTGGGCATTCGGTGGCGAATGCATCGGTGGGCCTTGAGATCCTCCGGCGTCTGCGGTTCGGGCCTTCCGTCAAGATAGGCGGGCGCAGCGACACAGATGAAGCGGCGCAGGCCGCCCAGCGGCACGGTGATCATGTCGCGCGGAACGGCCTCGGCAAGCCGTACGCCCGCGTCGAAGCCTTCTTTCACAATATCGACCAGCCGTCCCTCGGTGACGATGTCCAGCTCGACGTCGGGGTGACGCGCCAGTAGCCGCGGCATAACTTGAGTGACGAGGAAGTGTGCTGCCACCCGGTGCGCATTGATTCGGACGGTGCCCGCCACGCCGCCGCGGAATGACGCGAGGGTCTGCAGCGCGGAATCGATCCCGCCGAGCGCTGGGACCAGTTGGTTGAGAAACGCCGCGCCGGCTTCGGTCGGAGATACGCTGCGTGTCGTGCGGTGAAAAAGCCGTACATCCAGCTGCTCTTCCAGCGAACGAATCACATGGCTGAGCGTCGACGGTGCCACGCCGAGCTCGTCCGCGGCTTTGCGAAAGCTGCGGTGGGTCGCGACCGCGAGCAAGGCCCTAAGATCGTTGAAGCTCGGTTTATCCATTTGTGTTTCGGCGTGGAATATTGACCCCTCTGGCGGGGTGACCGGCGTCCAATTTTGACCCCCCACCTGTTTCGTCTGACCATCCGTCTTTTGCTGGCGGATGGAGGGGGAGTTGAAGCGAGTGGATACGATTGCGCGTGTTCGTCGAGCCTTCCATGTGCAGGGTTGGTCGGTAAAAAGGATCGTCCGGGAGCTGCATGTTTCCCGCAACACGGTCCGCAAGATACTGCGATCTGATGAGACTGACTTTTCCTATGAGCGCGAACGGCAGCCGCTTCCGAAGACCGGGGCCTGGAAGGCTGAGATCGAGCGCTTCCTAGCCGCGAACGAAGGCAAGCCTTCTCGCGAGCGGCTGACGCTGATCCGGATTTACGAAGAGCTTCGGGCGCTGGGTTATGACGGCAGCTATGATGCGATCCGGCGCTATGCGAAGGGATGGTCGAAGGATCGAGGGGCTGTATTGGCCGAGGCCTACGTGCCGCTCTATTATGCGCCCGGTGAGGCCTATCAGTTCGACTGGAGCCATGAGATCGTCCTGATCCAGGGCGTGACGACGACGGTGAAGGTTGCCCATGTCCGGCTCTGCCACAGCCGGATGATGTTCGCGCGGGCCTATATGCGTGAGAGCCAGGAGATGGTCTTCGACGCCCACGACAGGGCCTTCGACTTCTTCCGTGGCACCTGCACGCGCGGCATCTACGACAACATGAAGACGGCGGTGGAAGCTGTCTTTATCGGCAAGGAACGGCTCTACAATCGCCGCTTCCTGCAGATGTGCAGCCATTATCTCGTCCATCCCGTAGCCTGCACGCCAGCATCCGGCTGGGAGAAAGGACAGGTCGAGAACCAGGTCGGCCTTGTGCGCGAGCGGTTCTTCACGCCGCGCCTCAGGGTCAAAAGCCTGGAGGAACTCAATGTCTGGCTGCTCGACAAATGCGTTACCTATGCCAAGGCCCATAGTCATCCCGAACAGACAGCACAGACGATCTGGCAGATGTTCGAGGCCGAACGCGGCTGCCTCGTGCGCTATGCCGGGCCGTTCGATGGCTTCCACTGCGTTCCAGCTTCGGTCTCGAAGACCTGCACCGTCCGTTTCGACAACAACAAATACTCGGTCCTATCGACCGCCGTCGGCCGACCTGTCGAGGTTCATGCCTATGCGGACCGGATCGTCATCAAGCAGGATGGTGTGACGGTTGCGGAACATCAGCGCAGCTTCGGCCGTGGCGAGACCGTCTATGATCCCTGGCACTATGTTCCTGTCCTCGCTCGCAAACCCGGTGCCTTGCGCAACGGTGCTCCCTTCCGGGAATGGATTTTGCCAGCCGCGATGGAGAAGGTCCGCAAGAGGTTGAAGAGCGTTGATGACGGTGATCGACAGATGGTCACCATACTCGGATGCGTTCCCGCCGATGGTCTCGCAGCCGTTGAGGCTGCCTGCCAGGAAGCGCTCGATCACGGCGTCTGCTCTGCCTCGGTGATCATCAATATTCTGGCGCGAAGCCGCGATCCGGCTCCCGCCGCAACCCTTCAAATCCCGGATGCGCTTCGGCTTGCCCATGAGCCGGTCGCCGACTGCGCCCGTTACGACAGGCTCAGGAGGGCAAGTTGATGGAACGCACGCAGGTTCTCGAACTGATGAGCACGCTGAAGCTTTACGGGATGCGCAGCGCCTACGACGAGGTCATGGGCAACGGCATCAAACGCCAGCACGAACCGCCACGTATCGTCGGTGATCTCCTGCAGTCGGAAATCGCCGAGAAGCAGGCACGCTCCATTCGCTACCAGCTCAGCATCGCCAAATTGCCGTTGGCAAAAGACATCGACGACTTCGACTTTGCCGACACGCCCGTGAATGAACCCCTGGTCCGAGAACTGGCTACCGGCACCTTTGTGGCCGACCAGCGCAACGTCGTCCTCGTCGGCGGCACGGGAACGGGCAAGAGCCATCTGGCCATCGCGATTGCCCGTGCTCTCATCCGCAACAGCACACGTGGCCGCTTCTTCAACGTTGTCGATCTGGTCAATCGGTTGGAAACAGAAACGCGCAACGGCAAGCAAGGGCGGACGGCGGACTACCTCACGCGCCTCGACTTCATCATCCTCGACGAACTCGGCTATCTACCGTTCGCGCAGGCCGGAGGTCAGCTCCTGTTCCATCTTATCAGCAGGCTCTACGAGCGCACCTCGGTCATTGTCACGACGAACCTTGCGTTCGGCGAATGGCCGTCGGTGTTCGGCGATGCAAAGATGACAACGGCTCTTCTCGACCGCCTGACCCATCACTGCGAGATCGTGGAAACCGGAAACGAGTCCTGGCGCTTCAAGAACCGTTCTCAAAGCTAAAGCCGAAGATACCCATCACCCGCACTTGGCCTACCCTCTGCAACCCCGGCCAGCGCCGGGCAGGCCAAGCGCTGATCGTCTACAGGGGGGTGAATATTGGACGCCGATAAGGGGTCAACATTCCGCGCCGATTGACAGCCCAGGTCCATGGTGTGATGAGTGCGCATACACCTGTGGGCTCCCTGACAAGCCATAATCGCTGTCGTTCGATGCCGTTCGATAGAGCTGGCTCGGTTTGTCTGAACAGTTTGGGGCGTTTTGCTAAGTGGATTTCCGCCTCGATTATGCCGCCACCATCATTGGTGCCAGCGCGTTGAAGTAGGCCTGATCCGGCGTCTGCCGGTCAAGGGATGAATGTGGGCGTCTGGTGTTGTAAAAGGTCAGATATCGGCCAATGCCAGCGCGGGCCTCGGACACGGTCTTGTAGGCGTGGAGGTAGACCTCCTCGTATTTGATCGAGCGCCAGAGCCGTTCGACGAAGACGTTGTCACGCCATGAGCCCTTACCGTCCATCGAGATGGCGATTTCGGCCTTCTTCAGCACGGTCGTGAAGTCGATGGATGTGAACTGCGATCCCTGGTCCGTGTTGAAGATGTCGGGCTTGCCGTAACGAGCAAGCGCCTCCTCGACCGCTTCGATGCAGAAGTCCGCTTCCATCGTAATCGACAGCCGCCACGACAGGACCTTCCGGCTGAACCAGTCGACGACGGCGCAGAGGTAGACGAAGCCGCGAGCCATGGGGATGTAGGTCAGGTCCATCGCCCAGACCTGGTTGGGTCTGGTGACGGCCAACTTGCGTAGCAGATACGGATAGACCTTGTGCCCAGGCGCTGGTTTCGATGTGTTCGGGCGGCGGTAAATCGCCTCGATGCCCATCTTCTTCATCAGCGTGGCGACGTGAAGCCGCCCGGCATTCAACCTTTCTCCTCTCAAAAGCCATTGCAACATCCGACTTCCCGCGAACGGATATTCGAGATGCAGTTCATCGATCCGCCGCATCAGGGCCAGATCGCCGTCTGATACTGGACGCGGCAGGTAGTAGACACTGCCACGGCTGAAGCCGAGGAGCTTCGCCTGGCGTGCGACCGACAGTTTATGCTTGCGATCAATCATTTCTTTCCGCCCAGCAATCCGGCCTTGCCGAGCGCACCGGATAAAAAATCGTTCTCCAGTGTCAGTTCGCCGATTTTCGCGTGCAGCGTTTTGACATCGATGGTCGGACCCGACGGCTCCGCCTTCGTTTCATCGCCGAACACCCCCGTCGCCCCCTCAAGGAGCTGGTCTTTCCATTGCTTGATCTGGTTGGCGTGAACGTCGAACTGCTGGGACAATTCCACCAGCGTCTGCTCACCTTTGATGGCCGCAAGTGCCACCTTCGCCTTGAAAGCCGGGCTGTGGTTCCGGCGCGGTCGTCTCGTCATGGTATCTCCTGTTCCCGACATCTAAGCCGATCTCAGGCAGAAATTCCACTTATCCTGGCTGTTCAAATTTCCCGAGCCAGCTCTGATGGACACCCGTCATACAACGGTTCTGGCTTCGGCAGTCCCTACCTGACCGGCTTGCACACGCGGGAGAATACACTTGTGAGGAAACGCGAACTCAGCGAGAATTCATTGCATCATCACCTTGGAGCGGGAATATCCCAACTTGCTCCCGGGACCAGTGTGCGAAAGCGATCGCCCCTTACATTAAGTTTGTTCAGAGCGGTTGAAAGGTCTGAGGGAGGTGCATCAACGCCCTCTTCGGTTAACTTGAAAGTGCCCCAATGAATGCCGATAGCATTTTCCACTCCCAACCAGCGAAAAATTAATGCCGCCTGCTGAGGTTCGATGTGATCTTCGCTATAGGCTTCCCGGGGTTCATACGCACCGATCGGGAGCAGTGCGAGTCGAAAGGGGGAATGTCGCACCAACTCCTCTATCCACTTCCCATCTCCCCAACCAGTATCGCCGGCGAAAAAGACATTTCCAGCTGGAGACCTGATCGTGAACCCGCTCCAAAGAGCCCTTCTCGCATCGGCGCCAAGTCTGGATGACGAGTGATGCACGCGCTCTACGATGACTGTCACGCCGGGCTTGACGCTGACTTCCTCACGCCAATCCTTCGCGACTGCCGGGATGCCTTTCGCCTTGAGGATTGTGTCATTCCCAAGGCTGGTAATGATTAACGGGCGATCGCGCCGCCAAAGGAATTTAAGGGTGGCTAGGTCCATGTGATCGAAGTGGTTGTGGCTTATAAGAATAACGTCGATAGGGGGAAGGTCTTTTAGGGTCACCCCCGGCGCCTGAACCCTCTTAGGCCCAAAGAGGCCGAATGGGCCAACACGATCCGACCAAACCGGATCCGTCAGGATATTAAGACCCTGAGTTTGGAGTAAGACAGTCGCATGGCCAATCCAGGTTGCTCGCATGGCGGCGCCACTCACAATTCTTGGCGGCATTTGCGGGGTAACCGCTCTTGTGGCTGGCCAACCTTTCCCCGGGTGCCCGGAGATCATGCGGAGGACCTTGGAGAGGGACACATCCCGAAGTCCTCTTCTCTTGCCAATCGTAAGGCCAGGATTGAAAAAGCGCTCTCCGTCGAAGTGGTCGCTTTGCGGGCCTTGAAAGTATGCGCGATCGAACAAGGATTTCGCTCGGCTGATATCCGCAAGGGCGATTGCAGAGAGACACACAACGCCGACGCATATCCCGGCTCGACGTATTCCTCGCAAACTTGGCTCTCCACTGACCACACTGCTATAAGTATGGGGCCAGAATACATAAAAATGCACTTAGTGCAACAATGCCTAGCACTACTTTGCAGAATGTATTTTGGGCCTCTGAAGCGGATTCGGCAGTGCGGACATCGTTCTGGGGCTGACGCTGATAGGAGGGCGTTTAGGACTGCGCGTCGGATGGCTGGCAGTGTGGGTTTAGGCGGGCCGTGCCTTTTCCTTTTTTCCCGCTTTGCCTTGTTGAGGCGCTGATGTTGAAGAAAGACAGCCGCGTTCACGCTCCGCCTTTCGGCACCTGGCGTCTTGATCAATCTAGGCGCCGGCGTCGACCGACATCGTCGGTAGTGCGGATCAGCCGGCCGGCTACCGATCGCGATGCTGGTCGACCCTAGGACACTCCCATCATTCCTTGTAAATGTTCGGGAACACAATGTCCTGATCGACAAGCACATTGAACTCGTAGCCAGGCCGGATCTGCAACGTTGGCTGCACGTCCATGTTCCGCTGGATTGTCCGGTCGGCCACTCGCCCAAAGGTTTCGGCGAAATTGCGCCTTGCCGCATCGGATGCCGTATCCTGTGTTGCGAGCGTGGAGCTCTGCGGCACCGCCATGTCGATGCCCGTTCCGATCAGCGCAATCATGACCGCCGAGCCGAAGGTTTTGAGATAGTGGTTGTTCACCTTGTCCTTGAAACCCCCATAGCCTTCCGCATCCGTGCCGGCCATGCCGCCGATCTGCAATGTCGAGCCGTTCGGAAAGATGATGTCCGACCAGACGACGAGAACCCGGCTCTGGCCGAACGAGACCTTGCTGTCATAGCGACCGAACAGTTTGGTGCCCTGCGGGATCAGCAGCCGATGCCCGGTGGCGCTGTCATAGACATTCTGGCTGACCTGCGCGGTGATCCGACCCGGAAGGTCGGAATTGATGCCCGTTATCAATGTCGCCGGAATGACCGAGCCGCGTTTCAGTTCGTACAGGGACTGCTGTGGCACGACGCGGTTTGGCAGATAGCCAAGATCCTTGAGGTCGGCATTGAAGAAGTCTTCCTTGGAGCTCTGTCCATTCGGATCGACATTCTGGCCGCCGAGACCAGCGCGTAGGGCCGCGGCATAAAGGTCGGACGGATTTCCATTCGCTGAGGCTGTCGTCGTCGCAGTCCTGGTCTCGGCGGTGTCGTCCGCCTGTGCCCGGGCTTCCAGCTTGCCGCGATCGATGGCAAGTGGCGCGTCATAGGCGGAGTCCCGCGCCTGCATCCGGGCCATGCGCTGCCGCTGCTGCTCGCGAAGCACCTGTTCTTGTTGCTCGCGGGCAAGCCGTGCCCGCCACACTTCCTCCGGTTCCATTTCCTGTGCGCGCCGTTGCTCCTGTTTCTCTTCCGGCTGTTGCGTAAAGGGATTTGCCGCCTTCTCCTCGGACTGTTTCGTCTCGACGGGCGTCGGCTGAAACGTTTCCTGCTGCTGTGGCTCGCCAATGATGCCGTCGGTGACACCGCGCTTGATCTGGTCGGCATAGGTCGAGGCTGGATTGCCGGAGCTGGTGTCCGGAGCACTGTCCCTGCCAAAGTAGAGCCCGCGCGAAGCGAGCCCAAAGAAGATGATGCCGAGAAAGACGAGCAACAGCACGATCACGACTATAACCGGCAGGCGGTTTACCCGCTTGATACCGGACGTGGCCAGACTGTTTTGCGCACCACCGAGCTTGAGAGATTGCACCATGATACCCTCCCTCACCCGCGCCGCATGAGCGACAGGGCGCTTGCCGGTGTCGCACCCGATGTCGTCACTGTGTAGGCCCGGCCGAGTTCGACACTGCTGGTCGAAAGCCTTGCGAGCACCTGACCGTCATAGGGCACGATAAGATAAGCGAGCGGAATAACGGCGGCGCCGCTATCCGTCTTCTGGTCGGTGACCACGGCATAACCCCATCCCTTCAAAGCTGCTTCAAGTGCCTGGCCGAAGGGAGAACCATCCTGTTTGAGCGCAACGGTTGCCTTCCCCTGTCCGATCTGCTCGGCGAGACGGGTGACCATGTCGCCCGCGATGGCGCCTGCCGCCGGTCCGGAGATCTCTGGAGGTGCAGCGCTCGTGGTGAGACCGTCCGTGTCCATCGACTGACATCCGGAAAGGAGGATGGCGAGGGCACTGGCTGCAGCGAGAGAGCGCAGAGGGCCGAGGCGGTTCCGGTCGGGGCGAAGGAGGTTCTGCATCACCGCCCTCCCCTGCTGATCGTCACCTTCTGCTGTTTCCAGCCGACGCCGGAGACGAGGACAGCACGATCGATATTGTAATCCACCACCATCATGTTGCTCTTCATGCGATAGTTGACGATGCGGTTCTGGCCGCCGGAGACGACGAACAGAACCGGTGCATCCTGACCGGAGATCGAGCGTGGAAACTGGATGTAGGTTTTCTGCCCATCGGAATAGACTCGCGTCGGCCGCCAGCCGGCACTGCCCGAGACGGAATAGGCAAAGCTCAATTGCTCCGCCGGAACCCCGGCCCCCGGAATGGTGCTGGCTTCCAGTCGCGCACTCACGTCGGCAAGTTTTGCCGAAACATCCTCCGGATATTCAAAGCCGACACGCGCCATATACTGGGTTGGATGAGACTTGAGCTGGATATGATAGGTCCGACGCGACGTCGTCACCACCATCGATGTGATGAGACCCGGCTCCGCTGGCTTGACGATCAAATGGATCGCCTGCCCACCGGCCGCACCCGATGTCGCAGGTTCCACCTTCCAGCGTACCGTGTCGCCGACCAGCACGTCGCGAACCACTTCGCCACCCTGAAGTTCGATGTCGCAGACTTGTAGCGGTGAGCAGACGACGGACGGCTGCACTTCGCCATAGAGGAAGACCACCTTTCCATCCGCGCCTTTCGTGACGAGCCCGCGGCTTCCGCGCCATTGTGTCGAAATGCCCATGCCTTTCGCCTCGTTGGCAGTGACACCATCGGCGGCAACTGCGTGGGAGGGAGTGAAAGCCATCACCGGGAAAATGAGCAGCATGGCGGCGCTCGCAGTCAGCGTGGCCCGTATTCTGAAGTGTCGTATGTTCATGTTGGGAGCCATGCCTTTCAAAGCTGCGCGGTCCAGTCGAAGTCGCGGAGATAAAGACCGATGGGATTGAGGCGGATGACGCCCTCGTCCTGAGGTGGCGTCAAAGTCACGGTGGCGATCCCGCGGAAGCGGCGCGTGGCTGTCTCCTTGCCGCGGCGATCCCGTTCGAACTCGGTCCAGTCGACCTGGTAGCTCTGGTTCGACAACGCGACGATGTTGTTGACCTCGATTGCCACTGTCGCGGTCTTCGCCTTCTCGAAGGGCGAATTCGAGCGAAACCACGCGTTGACCTTTTCGGTCGCGGGATCGGAGGTGCGCAGCAGCCCGTAGGTCCGGTCGATATATTGCTTCTGCACGACCGCATCCGGCGTGACGGATCGGAAGTTCGACACGAAACCGCCGAGGGTCGCGCGCACCACGCGTGGATCGGCATATTCGATCTGCTGCGGGAAGCCCGCATTGACTGATGTGCCGAGTTTGTCGACTTCGACGATATAAGGGATCAGCTTGACCTGCGTGCTCTGGTAGAGCGCGTAACCAAAACCAATAACGGCCATGGTCATCCCGGCGATGCCGACGACGCGCCACGCGGCGGCCGCTTTGACATACGAGCCATAGCGCTCGTTCCATTCGTTGCGGGCGGCGATATAGGGATTATCTGGGATATTCTGTCCAGCCATTCTGTCGGTGTCCCGTCACTTGCTGTCGTTGATCGGCGGTGGTGGAGGTGATGTGCCCGACCGACCGGATGGTTGATCGAGCTTGGCGTTGGCAAGGCCGAGCATCGACCCGGCATAGGCGCCGGGCGAACCGATCGCCTTTTCCTTTGCTGCCGAGCCGACGGCACCAGCGGCTCCTCCGATCCCAGCCTGCATGCCGCGCAGCGCTGCACTGGCCAGGGATGCGCCCCCTGCCCTTGCGGCACTCGCGGCCCCAAACCCTCTGTTTGCCGCGCCGATCGTCAGGAACCCAGCGCCGAGTGCCGCGGACGCCGCTTGCCCGCCATGACGAATGGCTTCCATGCCGCCGCCGACCGATGCGCCCTGGACCACGCCCTGCAGGATGGGCGGCACATACATTGCGATGACGAAGACCACGACCGAGATTCCAGCAATCGCCAGCGTCGTGATGAACTGTTCCGATGTCGCGGTTGGCGCCTCCGCCAGACCGAGAAGGATGTCGGAGCCGATCTTGGCGATCATCACAAGCGCCATCAGCTTCATGCCGACGGAGAAGGCATAGACCAGGTACTTGATGGCGAAATCCTTGGTATGGGAGGAACCCCCGAGCCCGAGCATGATCATGCCGGCGAGCAGGCCGACATACATCTCGACCATGACGGCGACGAAGATCGCAGCGACGAGGCTGAACGATACGACGACAACGACCATGGCGAAGACGGCGGCGATCGCCAGCGCGTTATCCTCCCACAGACCGAACTTTGCCTGTTCAGACATTTTCGTCGCGACACGAATACCGGCATCGAAGATGTTGGCGGGAGACGCCGAGCCGCCGCCGGCGCCGATCTGATAGAGACTGTCGACCACCGCTTTCGCAAACGCCGGGCCCTGATCGAGGATGAAGGCGAACAGGCCGATGAACATGATGCGTTTGACGAGTTCGGCGAACCAGCTGTCGAGCGAGGCGGCGTTGATTGCTAGCCATACGGCGGCAATCCCGACCTCGATGCCAGCGAGGATCCAGAACAACGAGCGGGCGGCATTCATCACCGTCGTCTCCCAGCCCTTGGCGGCGGTGACAACGGAATTTTCGAGTGTGGTCAGGACCTGGCCCTGCTGTGCCAGCGCTGGGGTGGTCGCCAGCAGGACGAGCACGATCGCGATGAACACCCGGTCAAGCGTGCGGGAAGATGCAACGGCTACCATCGTGGTTTCATCTCCTGGCCCCCGCGAATGTCGCGATTGGCATCTCCACCGAAGAACTGTTCACGATGTCGCCGCCGGTCCTCGTCGAGGGGAGAGCCTGTCGCGATGGTGCCGGATCCGGAAACTGGGTCGGGTCGAACCACGATCCATGTAATGACGCCCGCACCCGCCGCGGAAACGACCGCGACGAGAGCGATAATGACGAACCGACGCGGGCTCACCAGCGGGGCTCCATCGTCTGGCCGCCCCTGATGTCACGCTCGGTTCCACTGAAAAATTGTTCGCGCCGGGCCTGCGCCAGGTCCTTCTGTGCCTGTTCGGACTGGAACCAGGTGCCCATCATCGTCATCTGCTGAGAGACAAGACCGCGCAGTTTCTGCATCTGCGCGACCTGCTGTGCCGCAATCTCGTGCCCGACCTGCAATGCCTTCATTTGACCGTCGGCCGATTCCGACATCGACCTGAGCTGCGACATCGTACTTTCCTCACTGGAGAATTGCTCCGCCGTCAGATTGGCGGCCTTCAGCGTGCCGGCGATGGTATCGCGATTGGTGTCGGACCAGTTCTGATAGGTGGTGGAAAAGCTCGCTCCATCCGGCAGGTTGCTCTTCATATCGGCGAAGCTTTGGAAGCGCTGCTTGAGCACGTCGTCGATATTGCCCATGGAGAAGGCGACGCCCTGGCCTTGGTTGACGACGTTCTGGAGGTTCTTCAGATCGCTTTCGACCTGGCCCCAGATATGGTTCGGAAGCTGCGCGGTGTTCTGGAGCATGTTCTTGTAGATATTGAGCTGATTTTGAATCTGCTCGGCCAGCTGCGAGATCTGGGTAATCTGGTTGTTCACCTGCTCAGCGGACTTGCCGACGAGACTGATCAGTTCCGCATTGTTGGCAAGCTGCGTCCATTCCGTCGCCTGTCCCGTGACACCGCCGGCTTGCGCCGGAAGCGGGAGAGCGGATGCGAATAGGACCGCCGCAACGATTGCAGTGTGAATTATTCTATTCGGTTGGGAAGAGCGTGTCGGCATGGGCGATCCCCCTTTGCTGGAGCCAATGGAGAGGCCACGCGGCCCCGTGTTCGAGATGAAGAGCGCGAATGCGCTTCAGGTCTTCCTTTCCGGACGCTCCGACAAAGGAGAGCGCGACTGGACCAAGCGCCATGTCGAAGAGGCGGCGGCCCTCGGGCGACACGACGTAATAGTCCCGCTTCGGGATCGCGGTCGCGACGATCTCGATCTGCCGCTCGTTGAAGCCGATGCGCTCGTAGAACTCGCGCGTCCCCGGCTCCCGGGCCGCGCCGTTGGGCAGGCATATTTTGGTCGGGCAGGATTCCTTCAGCACATCGATGATGCCGGACCGCTCGGCATCTGAGATGGACTGTGTGGCCAGCACCACTGCGCAATTGGCCTTACGCAGCACCTTCAGCCATTCCCGGATCTTGTCCCGGAACACCGGATGCCCGAGCATCAGCCAAGCTTCATCGAGAATGATCAAGCTGGGTGCACCGGTGAGGCGCTTTTCGATGCGTCGGAAGAGATAGGTCAAGACAGGCACAAGGTTGCGCTCGCCCATGTTCATCAGTTCCTCGATCTCGAAGCACTGGAAGGCGCCGAGCGCCAGACCATCTTCCTCGGCATCGAGAAGCTGCCCCATCGGACCGTCGACAGTGTAATGATGCAGGGCATCCTTGATCTCACGCATCTGGACACCGGAGACGAAGTCTGAGAGCGAGCGGCCGCGCGACTCGGCCAACAGGCCGATCTGGCGTGAAATGGCGTTCCGGAAGTCTGGTGTGATCGTCACGCCCTGCAGTGCCACCAGCATCTCAATCCACTCCGACGCCCAGGCGCGGTCGGCATCGGTCGAGAGTTCGGCCAGCGGGCAGAAGGAGAGTGCCCTACCCTCCCCTTCCTCCGGCGCGTCGCCACCGATCTGGTAATGATCGCCAGTGATTCCCAGCGTCAGCGGCAGTATCGAGCCCCCCTTGTCGAAGGCGAAGATTTGCGCATTGGCGTAGCGTCGGAACTGGGCTGCGATCAATGACAGCAGCGTTGATTTGCCTGACCCCGTCGGCCCGAAGATCAGCGTGTGGCCGACATCGTCGACATGCAGGTTCAGCCGGAAGGGTGTCGACCCGCTGGCGACCTGCATCAACGGCGGCGATCCGGCCGGATAGAATGGGCAAGGTGCCACCGGGCTTCCCGACCAGACCGAGTTGAGCGGGATGAGGTCGGCGAGATTGCGGGTGTTGATCAGGGGCTCGCGAATATTGGCATAGGAGACGCCCGGTAGACTGCCGAGAAACGCATCGGTCGCGTTGATCGTCTCGATGCGCGCGCCAAACCCTTCGGCCTGGATCAGGCGGCGGACTGCCTCACACTTCTCCTGCAGGCTTTGCTGGTCCTCATCAAAGAGAACGATCACCGGCGTATAGTAGCCATAGGCCACGAGCTGCGATGAGGCCTCAGCGATCGCGTCCTCAGTTTCCGCCACCATGAGCATGGCGTCCTGATCGAGTGATCGCGACTGCGTCTGGAAGAGCTGATCGAAGAATGGTTTGACCTTCTGCTGCCATTTTTTGCGGGTGCGCTCCAGCCTTGCCCTCGCCTCTTCGGCGTCGAGGAAGACGAAGCGGGACGACCAGCGGTAGGTAAGCGGCATCAGATCAAGGCTGTTGAGGATTCCCGGCCAGCTTTCCGCCGGCAGGCCGTCGATCGCCAACACGCCGAGGAACCGGTTCTCGACGAGTGGTGTCAGACCGTGCTGGAGCTCTGCCGTCACGAGCCAGTCGAGGTACATGGGGATCTCTGGCAGACGCACCGGGTGATTCTCGCCAGTGATGCAGAAGCGGATGAACTGGAAAAGCTCATCGTATTTGGCGACGCGATAGCCGCCGCGCTCCGGCGTTTCGCGTGTCATCATTCGTCGGATCGACACGACATTGGCGAGATACTGTTCGATCTCGCGGATCGACGTCATAAAGGTTTCAAGTGCCTTGTCCGCATATGTGGCGGATCGGCTGCCAGCATCCGAATAGACATAGCGCGTCAGTCCGGATCGCCGCGGCTCCGGTGGGCGCCAGGTCAGAATCAAGGCATGCCGGCTCTCGTAATGCCCCCTCTCCTTCTGGAAATGCGCCCGCCGCTCCGTATCGATGGCGCGAGTGACCGGATCAGGGAAATGACTGGCCGCCTCCGTTGGATAGTCTCCCGTCGGGACCCTGATGGCCTCGACCTGGATCATCCAGCCTGAACCGAGCCGCGACAGGATGGCATTGATCTGTCGCGACACCTCGTTGCGCTCGGCGTCGGTCGAACTTTCGCTATCGGGGCCGGCAAAATACCAGCCAGCCAACAGCGAACCGTCCTTTAAAAGGATTACGCCGTTGGCGACCAGCCCTGCATAAGGAACGAGATCGGCAAAGGACGGTCCGGAATGGCGGAAGGATTTGAGGGCAACCATGTCGTACGCCCTCAATACCTGCGCCACGGCGACGACGTCGCGCGGTAGAAGGTTTTGTAGGAGATATGCCTGATGTAAACCCTTCGCATCAGCGGGTCGGCCTTGGCCATCATGCGAAGGGCTGCGACCGCGACCAGCCAGATCGCGGCACCAAACAGGGCCGCATACCAGGTCAGGACAACGAAGATCAGGATGACGGCGGCGAGCGCCGTTACGAGGACAAGCTCGCGGTCGGCGCCCATCAACAGGTTGGGACGTGACAGTGCCCGATGCACCCGCGACCGGACGAGGTTGGAACCGGCGTCAGCCACGAGCCCTCTCCCCTGCCACCGAGAGCATCGTCGCGGGCGCAGAGGCAACCGGACCGGCCCCTTCTTCGGCATGGTGCCCGCCGATCGATGCGCCGGTTGCGCCGAACAGGGCGACGATTTGGGTGGCGCCGAGGAGGACGCCGCCGACCAGGGCGACGTAGCATAGGCGACGGGCAAAATCGTTGAGTTCACCGCCGAAGATCAGCATTGCGCCGGCGATTGCGACCGCAGCAAGCGCGATGAACCCGGCGACGGGGCCGGTGATCGACTGCTGGATCTGCTGCAGTGGCGATTCCCACGGAAGCCCGCCGCCACCTGAGCCCGCGAATGCGGGCTCCGAAAGGCTGAAGGAGATGGCAGCAAACATGATCGCTGCGGCGATGGGATAGGTCTTACGCGACATGGCTGTCCTCGTCGATCTGCGCATAATGTTCGGTCTGGTAGTGGTTGTTGCGGTATCCCTCGATGTGGATCACCTCGCGGACACGCCTCCCTTTCCCCGTCCGCTCGATCGAGACCACGAGATCGACCGCCTCGCCGATCACCTCCTGCATCGGCTGCTGGCTGGCCTCTGCCGTCAGCTGTTCCAGCCGGCGTAGCGCCGACATGGCGGTGTTGGAGTGGATGGTGGTGACGCCGCCGGGATGGCCGGTATTCCAGGCTTTGAGGAGCGTGAGCGCTGCACCGTCGCGGACCTCGCCGACGATGATGCGGTCGGGCCGCAGTCGCATGGTGCTTTTGAGCAACCGCGCCATGTCGACCGTATCGCTGGTATGCAGGCAGACAGCGTTTTCGGCCGCGCATTGGATTTCGGCGGTATCCTCGAGGACGACCATCCGATCATCGGGTGCGCTCAGAACGATCTCGGCGATGATTGCGTTAGCGAGCGTGGTCTTGCCTGATCCCGTGCCGCCGGAAATAACGATGTTCATGCGGGCGTCAATCGCGCTGCGGATGGCAGATGCCTGTGCCTCTGTCATTACCTTCGAGGTCACATAATCGTTGAGCGGGATGAGACGCGAGGCGCGGCGACGGATGGTGAAGGCGGGTCCCGAGACGATCGGCGGAAGCAGGCCCTCGAAACGATGGCCACCGATCGGCAATTCGCCGGAGATGATCGGGCGCTCGTCGTCTGCCTCCGACTGCATTGCGTGAGCAACACTGCCGATCACGACTTCCGCAGCTGCTGGTGTCATGACCCCGGCTTCGGCTACGCCGTGACCGAGGCGTTCGATGAACAGTCGGCCGTCAGGGTTGAGCATAATCTCGACGACGGTCGCATCGTCGAGCGCGACGCAAAGCTGGTCGCCGAGTGCGTCCTGAAGCTTGCGAACAAGGCGCGGGTGGGACCGGAGCTGGTTCACGCTGCGCTCCTTGCCGAGTGATGGTCAGCATAAGAGAGGGCAGACCGATAGTTCGCCGGGCGAACCCGTTGGAAACTCTCCTGGTCGGCTGGGAGCGCGCCCGCAACAGCGACGGTATTACCGATCGGAACGGGTTCACCCAACCGCGCCATCGGCCAGCCTGCCCGGTTCAGAATGCGCTCGAAGCGAAGATCAGTGGCGGTAACGATCTTGTCGTAGCCATTCGCCATCGACCATTCGATGATCCCAGCGAACATGGTCAGTGTCGCGATGTGGAGTTGGCCCCCTCCCCTGCCCGCGGCCAAAGTCGTATCGACGCAGAAGCGGGAGCTCTCGATCATCGAGCTGGTCGCATTGAGCGACCCACCCGCGAGAAGCTGCGGAAATGTCCGTTCCAGCATGGTCGGGCCCGTTGCGGGAAGGAGGCGTGCGCAGCCTACGACCTCATTCCCGCCGAAGGTGGCGAGGATGTAAGTCGGGTTCAGATCGTCGTATTGATCCCGCTCGCCACCATCCATGATCGTGACGTCCCATTCGAGCCGCCCGCCAAATACCTTGGCGCGCAGCCGGTACATCTGCTTCAGAAGATTTTGATGCTCGACATATTGGTCGGGCGAGATTTTGAGAATCTGCATCCTTATCTCCGCGTGAACTTCGTCAGCGGGATGAAGATCATCTCAATTCACGGTTGGCCATCTGCAGATCTGCAGGCGGTGATTCTGGTGAGTCGGGTGGTCGTGGCATGAATCGGACCAACGTAGGTTGTGCAAAAGCCACCGGATTTTCTGCAGATCTGCAGAGCAAGGAACTTGGCGCATCCTCGCGGAATCGGGATAACCTGCGGTGGAGTAAGGGAAATTTTCGATTGTCGTCGCATTTTATGAAAAGCTGTTAACCTTTCGTTAATCTTAAATATCTTGCAACGTGGTCCGAAATCGGTTGATCTATAGACGGCAAATTGCTGTGTTTACGAAAATTACCGTGTGTACGAGAGGACGTCGTGGAGAATCCCGCCCAGCTTCAAAAGGCTATCCATAAACTGATAGCAGCGCATGCGCGAGATCTCTCCGGCGCGCTACACGAACATCGCGTCAAGCTCTACCCGCCCGAGGCACGCAAAACGCTGCGCTCCTTCTCGTCCATTGAGGCTGCTAAGCTTATTGGAGTCAACGATGGCTATCTGCGCCATCTATCCTTGGAAGGCAAAGGTCCGCAGCCTGAGGTGGGCGCCAACAATCGGCGCTCCTATTCAGTCGAGACAATCCAAGCTCTGCGCGAGTACCTCGACGAAAATGGCAAGGGAGACCGGCGATACTCGCCGCGCCGGACAGGTAAAGAGCATCTCCAAGTCATCACAGCAGTCAACTTTAAGGGCGGTTCAGGCAAGACGACTACCGCCGCCCATCTTGCTCAGTTCCTTGCGCTTAATGGTTATCGTGTGCTCGCGATAGATCTCGATCCGCAGGCCAGCATGTCAGCATTGCATGGTTTTCAGCCCGAGTTCGACGTTAACGATAACGAGACCCTCTACGGTGCCGTCCGCTATGACGATGAACGCCGTCCACTGAAGGACGTCATCAAGAAGACGTACTTCACTAACCTGGACCTCGTGCCTGGCAACCTCGAGCTGATGGAGTTCGAACACGACACTGCAAAGGTGCTAGGCTCCAACGATCGAGAGAACATCTTTTTCACGAGGATGGATGAAGCGATTGCGTCGGTTGCTGACGACTACGACGTCGTGGTGGTGGACTGCCCTCCCCAACTAGGGTTCCTGACGATTTCCGCACTATGTGCTGCCACTGCGGTGCTGGTGACGGTTCACCCCCAGATGCTCGACGTAATGTCCATGTGTCAGTTTCTGCTTATGACGTCGGAGCTTTTGAGCGTCGTAGCCGATGCCGGGGGCAGCATGAATTACGATTGGATGCGGTACCTCGTAACGCGCTACGAGCCAGGTGATGGACCACAAAATCAGATGGTGTCGTTTATGCGGACCATGTTTGGCGAGCATGTCCTCAACCACCCTATGTTAAAAAGCACGGCCATATCGGACGCCGGTATCACCAAACAGACCTTGTACGAGGTCAGTCGTGACCAGTTCACTAGAGCTACTTACGACCGCGCGATGGAATCTCTGGATAACGTGAACCGCGAAATTGAGCAGCTTATCCAGTCGTCATGGGGGCGCAAATGACACTCGGCCCTCACCCTCTCCAACAAGCACTGGCGCCAAAGTTGCCAGCCGGAAACTTTAGGGAAAAAGGCCCTCTATCGCTTGGCTGCCTTGGGCTTCGCGTGATTCAAGGAGAAACAGCAAATGGCTAGGAAGCATCTACTTTCCGACCTTAAGATCCCGAACCAAGCGGCTGCTGAAGCCCCCGGAGCTCCCGAACAAGAACTGGCCTCGCCACAATATTCCCCAAGGGGCGCAATTGGCGCGGTTTCCCGCTCGATTGAGCTGCTGAAGTCCCAGTCTTTGAGTGAACTCGATCCGGATCTGATTGATGCACCGCCCGTGCGCGACAGGCTCGCTGAAGACGAGAGCGAGTTCGAGGAGTTTGCCCGCAACATTCGCGAGAATGGCCAGCAGGTGCCCATATTGGTGCGTCCGCATCCGAACTCGGAAGGGCGCTATCAAGTCGCTTACGGTCGGCGGCGTCTCCGGGCGGTAAAAGCCGCTGGCATGATGGTCAAGGCTTCCGTTCGCCCCCTCACGGATGAAGAGCTCGTTCGAGCCCAGGGACAGGAAAACACCGGCCGGCGTGATCTTTCGTTCATCGAGCGCGCGCTTTACGCGGCGGAGCTTGAGGCGAACGGTTTTGAACGCCCGGTCATCATGGCGGCCCTCGGTGTCGACAAAAGCAATCTCTCTCGTCTCATCCAGGCTGCAACGCAGTTGCCGAAGGATGTGATCCAGTCGATCGGTGCGGCGCCGAAAACAGGACGCGACCGCTGGTACGAATTGGCAACTAGATTGAGCAATGAGGACGTTATCGGATCAACGCGGGCGCTTCTGGCCGATAGCAAAATCAAAGCGATGTCATCCGACGATCGCTTCGCACAAGTTTTCGATGCTGCTGCACCGAAAAAGGTGAAAAAGTTCAAGGCTCGACCGCAGGTCTGGCAGGCAGATGACGGCGTAAAGGCAGCCAAATATCAACAGGATAAGCGGTCACTCATTTTGACGATCGACAATAAGGCGGCGCCCGATTTTGGCGACTACCTTTTGTCGGCTCTACCCGAAATCTATGCGTCGTTCAAAAAAGCGAAGCAGTAGATGAACCGAAACAGAGGAAGGTACCAATAGCGCAAAGAAAAAGCCCTCCGAAACCGTGTTCCAGAAGGCCTCTCTCAGTTTGGTCGCTTAGAGAATCGCACTTCCCGGAATCACAGTCAAGAGTCAACGCCGCACCGGCGTAGCCTTTTCTTTGCCTTGTGAAAGGTGAAGGACATGGAAACAGGATTTTTAACGACGCCGTTTGGGCGGCGGCCGATGACGCTTGCCTTGGTGAAACGTCAGTTCGATGCGAAAAACGCGAACACACCCACGGCGGTCGAGAAATGGCGCGTCTTCCGCGACGTCGGTGACGCACGTGCGCGCCTAGGTCTTCAGGATCGGGCACTGGCGGTCTTGAATGCACTTCTGTCATTTTTCCCCGCCTCCGAACTCAGCAACGACAAAAACTTAATTGTGTTTCCATCGAACGCTCAGCTGTCAGCCCGTGCAAACGGCATTGCCGGGACGACCCTGCGCAAGTGCCTTGGGTCGCTAGTCGAAGCCGGCATTATCATCCGCAAAGATAGCCCCAACGGAAAACGATACGCACGAAAATCAGGCGAAGGAGAGATCGAGGACGCCTATGGCTTCAGTCTAGCCCCCCTTCTCGTCCGCGCCACCGAGTTTGCAGCCCTCGCGCAGGACGTTGCAGCTGAACAGCGACGGTTCCGCGTTATGAAGGACCGCCTTACGATCGTGCGCAGAGATGTGAGGAAGCTAATCACCGTTGGCATGGAAGAGAACGTGCCAGGTGATTGGGCGGCAGCGGAGGCATGCTTCATTGACATTGTGGGACGGTTTGCACGGCGCCCTACACTGGACGACATCGCGGCCAGCCTCGATGAGATGAACCTTCTTCACGAAGAAGTCTCTAGGATGTTGGAAACGCACGAAGAAATCCAAAAATCCGATGGCAATGACATCGCATTTGGTTGCCACATACAGAATTCAAATACCGAATCCTGCAATGAACTTGAACCTCGCTTCGAAAGGAAGCAGGGCAAAAACTCCGAGACTAAAAAGTTACCGGGGCGGAAAGGCGAGCCGGAGGTTTTCCCGTTATCGCTGGTGCTGCGCGCCTGCCCCGAGATTATTCCGTTCGGGCCGAGTGGAACGATAGGCAGTTGGCGCGAAATGATGACCGCCGCCGTGACGGTTCGCTCTATGCTGGGCGTCAGCCCGTCCGCGTACGAGGACGCATGCGAGACAATGGGGCAGGCGGGGGCGGCTATCGCGATCGCTTGTATTCTTGAGCGGGCAAATCACATCAACTCCGCTGGCGGATATCTCAGAGACTTAACCGGGAAGGCGGAGCGAGGAGAGTTTTCACTCGGACCGATGCTATTCGCTCAGGTCAGGGCGAATTCCTCGCCGGTTCGACAAGTGGGTTGACGTGGTTAAACGACAAGAGGGACCGCGTTATCGTATTGAAATTACACAGTTTATTACGAAGTTTCCGGCTGACAACCTTCTTAGTCATGGATGTGCTGGGAGGTTACGAGCGCCGCGGCCGGATGACCCTAGACGATACTCCGCGGTCTCGATGTGCAAGTTAACAGTGGACAGTCTTGGAAGACCCTGCCTGCAGGCGGTAGAGGAGGGTAGACGCACCGGAGGTCGGGGAGGCGATATTGCTACAGCTTGGAGGTACAAAATACTTTATTTCCCGCATCCGAGAGCTATGGTCTGCTTGAAGGGTGCGAAACCCTCGTTCAAGTTCTTTTCGATTCACATCCTGGGTACGTGAGCGCCAATGGCAGACAGAGACTATGACGCGGAGGGTGGTAGCGCCCAAGACCGTCTTCAACAGCTTGAAGCGGGCGTCGCGGCCGCGCAGCCGGGACACGATGCAGCGGCTTTCCTCGCCGCAATCGTTGAATCTTCCGACGATGCCATCATCAGCAAGTCGCTACAGGGCGTCATCACCACGTGGAACAAGAGCGCCGAGCGAGTTTTCGGGTACACGGCGGATGAAGCGGTCGGACGGCCGATCACCATGCTTATCCCGGATGATCGGCTGGACGAAGAGCCGGCGATCCTGGCGCGGATCAACGCCGGCGAGCGAGTCGACCATTTCGAGACCATCCGCCGTCGCAAGGACGGGACCTTCATCGACATCTCCCTGACGATCTCGCCGATCCGCAACGGCGACGGTAAGATCATCGGCGCATCCAAGATCGCCCGTGATATTTCGGATCGGAAGCGGGCGGCAGAACACCAGGATCTTCTGCTGCGCGAGATGCACCATCGCGTAAAGAACCTTTTCGCCATTACCGGCAGCATCATTACGCTGGCGGCACGAACGGCACAGACACCGGCGGAGCTCGCCACCGGCATGAAAGACCGCCTTGTCGCTCTGTCGAGGGCGCACGAGATGACCCTGCCGAGCTTCACCGGCGGCGAGGCCTTCGTGGAGCAGTCGACGACGCTCTTCACTCTACTCTCAAGCCTGCTTTCCCCCTTTGAGGACAAGGAGGGCGGGCGATGGCGACTGCATGGCGAGGACGCGCAGATCAGCGCCGATAGGGTCACGAGCCTTGCATTGCTGTTTCACGAATATGCGACTAACGCGGTGAAGTACGGCGCTCTTTCTGTGCCGGAAGGGCGATTGGACGTAACCCTGAGCTCTCGGCCCGACAGCTTTGAGATCACTTGGCTGGAGTCCGATGCAGAACCCAAACGTGGGGTCGAAAGCACGGAAACGGGGTTCGGAACAACACTGGAGCAGATGGTGGTTCGGACCTTGAATGCGCAAGTATCGAGGGATTGGCAACCTCACGGGCTGCTGATCAGGCTCACGGTCCCACGCGATGCGTTCGCCAACCCCTGATAGGTTCAGGCGCCTCATGAGGAACGCGAGGCGTTTACGCGCGTTCTTCGGGCGGAAACCGGCGGGCGTCGCCCACGACACTCTTGATGCCAGATATATGTTAACGTCGGCCACAAGATGCCGGACATTGGGGAAGAAGACGACCGATGATGTTGGAGGACCTTTATCGCCTGCTGCGGAGCGGACACGTTCAGGCTCAGGGCGTCGTCGACACGATGACCCAGCCGATTGTCGTCCTCGACCAGCGATTTTATGTAACGACTGCCAACAACGCCTTCGTCAAGACCTTCCAGGTGGAACGGGACGATCTCCTCGGAAAAAGCTTGTTCGATCTGGGCGACGGTCAGTGGGACATTCCGGAACTTCGCGATCTGATCGCGGGCGTTATTCCGCGAGCAGCCGCCGTCATCGGCTTCGAGGTAAAACACGACTTTCCGGGTATCGGGCAGCGCACCTTCCTGGTTGACGCCCGGCGCCTCGTCCATCCCGATGACAACAGCACCAATATCCTGGTGCTGTTCGACGACGTCACCGAACGCCAGCGACACGACGCGGAGATGGATTTTATCCTCTCCGAAACCCGCCATCGGATGAAGAACCTGTCTGCAGTTGTCCGCGCGCTTGCCCTGCAGACGGAGGTGGAGGGCCTCACGGCTGCGGAGTATCGCCAAACGTTCCTTGGCCGTCTCGAGGTCACGTTGCGCGCGCAGGAGATCGCCGCCCGCAATGAGGGGGTGGACTTTCATGGCCTGTTGCAGCAGGCGGTCGGAGAGGTCTGGGGCGACCGGATCACGTACGACGGCCCCGCAGTTCAGCTTGGCCCCTCCAAGATCCTAGCGGCGAGCATGATCTTCCATGAGCTTGCGACCAACGCAATCAAGTACGGAGCGCTATCGTCGAGTGAAGGTAGCGTTCGAGTTGCCTGGACGTTGGAAAAGGGACTAACGGGCAGGACCTACCTGAATTGCCGATGGTCCGAACGAAATGGCCCCGCCGTTCAGCCTCCCAAGCGCAAAGGCTATGGAACCGAGATGATCGAGGGCACCGCGGCACATCTTGGCGGTAGCGTGGAACTCTCCTATGCCGTCGAAGGTTTATCCGCGATCATCAGAATGCCGATGTAAGCTTCATGAACCCGTCAGACGCTTCCCCTGCAAGCTCCCGCACCATCCTCGTCGTCGAGGACGAGTTTTTCATTGCGTTGGAGATCAAGACCGCGCTGACTTCGGCGGGCAATAAGGTGCTGGGGCCGGCAAGCTCTGTCGACCATGCACTTGAACTGCTACGCGAGACGAAGCCTGATGCGGCGGTCCTCGATGTTGATCTGGCCGGTGAGCGGGTAACACCGGTGGCAATCCAGCTAAAGGCCCTCGGCGTGCCGTTCGTGCTTGCTAGTGCCGCTGACGCCGGCGCACTTGCGCAGAACGCCGTCCTGGCAGGCGTCCGCAACCTGGGCAAGCCGACCGACATGCGACAGCTCGCGGCGGCAGTGGCCGAAATCTCGGCGGCGTGAGAACGACCGCGCTCCTTGATCAGCCTCCTTCAGCCCGCCCCTGAGATCCTGGTCGCGAGCCGGCGAAACATTTGTCAGTAATCGACGTTTTGGCAAATCAGCCAGCAAACAGGGTAAGCCGTGATTGAAGCCAAGCCGTCAGAAATTCATGGGGACACGCCGGCCGCAGCGTCGACACAAGGGATGGTCGATCACAAGGAACTCGCCGCCTTCGCGTTTCAGCGTACGAGGATGCCGATCGTGGTCGCCGATGCCCGACAGCCCGACTACCCGATTGTCCTCGCAAACGATGCTTTCCTGCACCTGACCGGTTATTCGGCGGACGAACTCGTTGGACGGAACTGCCGGCTTCTGCAGGGAGAGGATACATCGAGGGAAGCAGTCGCCGAAATCCGCGCCATCATAGCCGCGGAGCGCGAGGGTACCGTCGAGATCCTGAACTACCGCAAGGACGGGAGTGCCTTCTGGAACCAGCTCTATCTCAGCCCGATCCGGGACGACGATGGGCACCTGGCCTATTATTTCGCGTCCCAGATCGACGTCACCGAATACCGGAAGATCCAGACGCTTGAAGAGGCGGAGCACCGTTTGCTGCTGGAGGTGGATCACAGAACGAAGAACGTTCTGGCGATCGTCGACAGCATCGTGCGCCTGACCCGGTCTGACAACGCTGCAACCTATGCCGCGTCCGTACAGCAGCGAGTGCAAGCGCTTGCCAGAACGCACATGCTGCTTGCGGAAAACGGCTGGCAGGAGGCCTCGCTCCACGACATCATATCCCTGCAAGTCAACATCTACGGCAACAGAACCGTCGAGATTAGCGGGCCGCCGATCATGATTCCCGCACCATCGGTCCAGCCGCTTGGACTGGCAATGCATGAGCTCGCCGCAAACGCGGCGATCCATGGAGCGCTCTCGCATCCTGAAGGCAGCCTGACAATCACTTGGCGGCAGGCGGGAGACAACGGCTTGATCATCGAGTGGCACGAGCAGGGCGTGAGGGAAAACGACGCTGAGCCACGAAAGGGCTTCGGTACCGTTCTGCTGGGTGCGGTGCTGGAGAAGCAACTTGGCGGGAAAATAAGCCGGGAGTGGCGACAACAGGGCCTTCGCATTGCGGTCGAGCTGCCATCGCTGAACCGCGTTGGCGCCAGCCTCAGATCGAAACCCTGAAGACGAAGTATTCCACATGACGCCCATTGCGGAGAATGAAGTTGAACACTGAAGTCCCAAATCTACGAGAACTCGGCCAACACGAACGACAAGCTGTTCTGGAACGCCTTGCTGTCACGCTGGAGCGAACCGCAAAGTGGGCGGCTGACGAAGGAGACGAGGCACTGGAACTGGTCATGGCTTCGATGGGACGGGCTCTCCTGTCTGCCGCGAGCGAACTCTCGTCCAGCAAAGACACCCTGCTTGCCGAAGATGTCGCGATCCGCGCGCTCACTCTGATGACGACGTTCCATTGCAGGCACCCGCAGTATCCCCCCGGCCCGGCTCTGCATTGATGAAGGTATTCATCTACGGCACTCTGAAACACGGCTTTCCGCTCTTCGACAAGGGCCTTGTCGGGGCTCGGTACGTCGGCGACGTAGAGACAGTCGAACCGTATCCTCTTTATATTGCCGGCTCGTTCTACGGCCCGATAATGCTCGACCGGCCGGGGGAGGGACTGCGCGTTCGCGGGGAGCTGTTCGACATCGACGAAGACCGGCTTCGAGTCCTCGACGAGCTGGAAGACGTCGATCACAAAACCAGCTTCCGCAGCACCGTCGAAGTCACTCCGGTCGGGGGAGGGATACCATCGACGGCGATCGGATACATGAAGACGGAGACGTGGCTTGATCCGATCCACTCTGGCTACCTGGCGGATTACCAGGACAGGCGGTTCGTCCCACCGTGGGAGCGGTAGTTCGGCCCAATGCTTTCCGATTCGTCAGGCTGGCCTGGAGACAGGCGCCTCAGTTCGTCTCGCAATTGCAATTGGCTGACCCGGTCGGTTATAAACTCAAATTCGCCGGAATCACACTAATTAAGCGGACTCAGGAGCAGGATGATCCTGTTTTCTGTGCCGGACCGCAGCACGCCGAGGCTTTCTGGTTTTCCTCCGCCAGCCAGCGATCGCGCGGCTTGCAGCTCGCGGGACGAGGCACCAGATCGACATACAGCCCGCCGCTGCTGTGCATGGCAGGCGTCGCCGCACAGTAAAGCTGCATCGGCCGGACGCCGTCACTGACTTCGAAGGTCAGCTTGGCGGAACCGTCCAGCCGCAAGTGCTCCGAAACCTTGCGAATGATTGCGGCAAACTTTCCGGCCGGCATGTGGGTGCGGTCACCCTCATCGATGTCCCACAGCTGCACGAAGATTTCCGACCACTCCTCGTGCTCAGCGCCGCAATCGAGTGCTGCGAAGTGTCCCGCCTTCACCTCGGTCACGTGATAGCCGCCCTTCACCGGCCGGCCGTCGTAGGAAAAGATCAGTGGCATGTCCCGGACGCCGTCGATGATGTCGAGCAGGCGACCAAGGCTGATATCGGTTTCGAGAAGGGGTCATTTGCGGCACGGGGCGAAATACTACCTTAACAGGCCGCCGCTCCGGCCTCTGTCGCAATGAGACCTTCCGAGGGGGCGGAAGCCCACGAAAAACAAGCGCCGGGCTAAATCCGCATGTCGGTTAGCATAAAGGCTTGCCCTTCAGGTGGGAAGAAACCGCGGACCATGTACCCGTTGTCGACAGGGGTTTGCTCCCCAGGTGTCCAAGAGAGGCAGTCGGGCGTTAGGTGTACGTCAATTCGCTCCCCTACGTAGCCTAGCGCGCTGACGATTTCTTCCAGCGATGGTATCGACTGCGCAACAATGTCGATCAGGATCATCGATGGTCCATTTCGTCCTTTGACGGCGACGACCGCATCGAGATCTGGAAGGTGGAGCAATTCTATTTCAGGTGTCTCGACGGCTTTCAGCATAAACAGTGCGGGGTGATCGCACGCCGAAGCCATCAGCGAGGTCGGAATTCTACGGGAAAACAAACCCCGTAGAAGCGCCAGATCGGTATCTTCATTCAACGACAACGCACGATATCTCTGCTGTGACAGCCGCGCCGCAAATTTGGCGCTGAACGTTGCTTCGCGGACTTGCCTGAAGCCGAACGGCGTATAGAGATTTGGCGTTGCAGTTGCCAGAATAACGAGGTCTACTCTGGCATCGGCAAAACTGAGTGCTCGCCCCATCAGGTCACGAAATAGGCCTTTTCCACGCCACTCCGGCCGAACCGCGACGGATTGAACGCCAAAGGCTGTTACCTGTTCTCCCTTGAGCCATAGCCGCCGCTCATAAAGACTGACGTTGGCGACTAGCTCATGATCGAGCCACCAACCGAAAGCGACAACGCTCGGATCATGGCCCAGCCGGTCGAGCGAGGAAATATCGACCTTAAACACGTCATAGATGAGCCGTGCCAACTCCGACAATCCGTCGCTTGAATGTGCATAGTCGGAACGGAAGTCGAGCGTTTTCATCGATGGCCCTGTATGTTGAAGGTGGTAGCGGCGTACTCGAAAATTCGATCGCCCGAGATTGAAGCAATCTTGCAGTTGGTTTCGGCAGGAATTGACGGGGGCGAAATAAAACCTTTAGCACATACGGCTATCGCCGACGGGAACTCGGAGTGATTCAGTCCAGAAGGTCGGTGAACGCTCTCCTGCAAATCGCAGGCCATTCGCCCCAAAGCCTCATACGCAGAAACCATCGAGAGCAGCCCGCATGTGTTCCTTAGACATAGGACCACCATGCCCCTCTTCTTCCACAATAACCAACCGGCTCGTGGGCCATGCTCTATGCAGCTTCCAAGCGGTCATCAGTGGACCGCTGAAGTCGCGACGCCCGTGGATCATAACGGCAGGAATATCCTTTATCATCGGGAGACGATCAATTACTGCAGTCCCATCGAGAAGGAACCCGTCGTTTGACCAGTAGTGAGTGACCAGGGTCGCGAAAACCGCCGCCCGTTCATCATCAAAGCGCTCGGACATCGGAACCCAATTTGGGTCCAGCGATATGTGGGTCGATTCCCATTTGATCCAAGCCTCAGCAGCTTTCGACCGATCTACAGCATCGGACGACGCCAACCTGCGAGCGTAGGCTTCGACAATCCGCTCGTGGGAACCTCGGTTGGAGCTTTGCGCGAAGGATTCCCACTCCTGTGGGAATAGACAGCCAATTCCCTCGGTGATCCAGTCGACTTCAGAGCGGCTCGTTGTTGTGACCGCCATGAGGACGAGCTCGGATATTCGCTCGGGATGTCTTTGCGCATAGGCGAGAGAAAGTGTTACCCCCCATGAGACGCCCGAAACCAACCATGACGCGATCTTCAAATGCGAGCGGACCGCTTCGATATCAGCAATTAGGGCTTGGGTGTTGTTGCTTGGGAGGTCTCCCAAGTTCACCGTTGCCAGCGGTCGGCTGCGACCGCATCCCCTCTGATCAATGCCCACAAGGTAATACTTTTCTGGATTGAAGAGCTGGCGGTAGCTGCCGGAACGCAAGCCACTGCCAGGCCCACCATGAAGATACAATGCAGGTTTGCCGTCAGGATTGCCCGAAACTTCCCAATAAATTTCGTTTTTTCCATCCACTTTAAGAAGACCGGAGGTAAACGGTTCAGATGGTGGATAGAGCATCGTTAGGGCCTTAGAATTCGGACTAAATGGACCTGATAGCTACCACGCGTAACAGGTGGATGACGGTTTCTGGAGCAACCAAGTCATCCGCTGCTCGCCCGTCTCGCGATATCAGCTACGGTATTTTTGCTGATCCGGAGATCACGTGCGATCCAGCGATAGCTGCGTCCTTCAGCAATCAGCGTCATGACTTTCGGCGCAAGTCGGTCTGACTTGGGGCGTTGTCCCGCTTGGCGACCGAGTCTTTTGCCGCGTGCTTTCGCGGCGGCAAGCCCAGACTTGACCCGTTCGCTGATCAGGTCGCGTTCGAATTCCGCAATGCCGGACAGGAAGGTTGCGAGCATCCGCCCATGTGGCGATGAGAGATCGAAGGTCATGCCATTCATCGCAATCACCGAGACCTTCCAACCTTCCAGCTCGCGCAGCGTGTTGAGAAGGTCGATGGTCGAGCGACCCCACCTTGAAAGTTCGGTGACCAAGATGGCGTCGATCTGTCTGGCCTGCGCAAGCGCCATTGCCTTTCTGCGCTCGGCACGGTCGAGCTTCGCGCCGGAGCCTGTCTCCTTGAATATTGCGGCTACCTCGTAACCGGCTCTTTCTGCGAAGGCCGTTAGGTCACGCTCCTGCCGTTCGCATGACTGGTCGGCGGTGGAAACGCGGCAATAGATGGCGGCGCGCTGTCCCAATTGAACCCTCGTGGATTTTGATGCCGGAAGGCCTTGATTTGTATGGGCCGATTGTTGTCCAGAACAGACTATACTTCAATAGGGACAACACCGGCATGCCACGGCGCACCATTCTGACCGAACGCCAGCGCGAGAAGCTGTTCGATCTGCCAACTGACGAACCGTCACTGCTTCGCCACTACATATTAAGTGACGAAGACCTTCGCTGCATCAGACAACGGCGTCGTCCTCGAAATCGCCTGGGGTTTGCTCTCCAGCTTTGTGCTTTCCGGTATCCCGGCCGCCTTTTGCAGCCGGGTGAGATGATCCCGCGGTCGATGTTGGCCTTCATCGGTGCGCAGATCGGTGTCGCCGCTGAAGAACTTGCAGAGTACGGCGCCAGATCCGAAACGCGTTATCAGCATTCGGCAGCACTGCAGCAACTTTACGGCTATCGACCATTTGAAGGCCAGGTGCGCGCAAATATGCTCATTTGGCTCAAGGAGGCTGCGACGAATTCAAAAACAAATGACCTGTTGGCGGCCGACTTTCTGACGGAGCTGCGCCGTCGCAACGTCATCGTCCCGGCGGCCTCGACCGTCGAACGGTGTTGTGCCGACGCCTTGGTCGCCGCGGAACGGGCGATCGCGTCCCGCATCACTGGGCGTATCAACCCACAGAGCCGAGTTCGGCTGCTGTCCCTGCTTTCTGAAACGGTCGATGGTCGGATCACGCGTTTTGTGTGGCTGCGTCAATTCGAAGTCGGTTCCAACTCCAACGACATGAATAGCCTTCTCGACCGGCTGGAGTATTTGCGCGAGCTCGCCATCGATATTGGCACCCTCGACGACATCCCGCCTTTCCGCGTTACTGGTTTGCGTCGACAGGGCGAACGCTATTCTGCCGATGGAATGCGGGATTTGCCGGAAAATCGACGATTGGCGATATTGGCGGCATGCGTGGTGGAGTGGTCGGCCATGTTGGCAGATGTCGCTGTCGAGACTCATGATCGTATTGTCGGAAAACTCTACCGTGCCTGCGAACGCAAACGGGATGAACTGTTGCAAGCCGAGCGCGCCTCGATCGGCGACACGCTAAAAATGCTTTCCCGTTTCGGCGATGCACTGATCACCGCGCATGATGAGCAGGACGACTTGGGACTGGCCATCAGAGAAGGTGGTGGTTGGGATTTGCTCCGCCAAACTGTAGCACAGGCGGCCGCTCTTACCGGCAAAGTTTCCGCTGATCCGTTGGACTTTGTGACCGATGGATATGCCCGCTTCCGTAGGTATGCGCCTCGGTTTCTGGAAGTCCTGGCGTTCCGCGGTGGGCGTGGCGCGGATTCGGTTCTCGAAGCATTGGAAATGCTGCGCCGCCTCAATCGTCGGGGACATCGCACTGTGCCGGTGAATGTACCGCTCGACTTCGCCCGAGCTAAATGGCGCAAAAGGATTCTGAAGGGTGGAAAACCAGATCGTCAAATATGGGAGATCGGAATTTTGTTCGAACTTCGCAATGCTCTGCGCTCAGGCGACATCTGGCTGGCTGACAGCAGGCGATATCGCGAAATCAGCACAGCCCTGGTCCCGATTGAAAGCGTTTCCGAAACTGCGCGGCTGGCCGCTCCGCTCGAAGCAGACGACTGGCTTCACCATCGAAGCAAAATTCTCAAACGCGGCATGACGCAAATCGCATGTGCCAATGAGGCCGGCATTCTTGCAGGTGGGGCCATCATTGATGGCAAGCTTCAGATCGATCGGCTCGAAAAGGCAGCGCCAGAGGAGGCTGCCGCGCTCGTCCTGAAACTCTATGAGAGTATGCCGCTCGTTCGCATCACCGATATCCTCATTGAGGTCGACGAAAAGCTGCACTTCACCGATGCTTTCACTGATCTTCGCACGGGTATTGCTTGCGGCGATCGGATTGGCGTCTTGACCGTTCTGCTCGCCGATGGCGTTAATCTCGGTCTCAGGAAGATGGCCGACGCCAGCGACACCCACACTTTCTGGGAGTTGCTGCGGATCGGCAAGTGGCACGTTAGAGAGGAGACAACGGCACGCGCCCTTGCGATGATCGTTGAGGCGCAGTCGAAATTGCCTATGGCCCGCTTCTGGGGTGACGGAACCACGTCGTCCTCGGACGGCCAACACTTTGCGGCGGGGTCCACCGGAGAAGCATTGAATGTCGTCAATGCCCGGTACGGCAATGAACCAGGTCTTTCGGCATACAGTCACGTCTCAGATCAATATGCCCCATACTCGACCCAGGTCATTCCCGCGACCGCCCACGAAGCGCCTTATATTCTCGATGGTCTGTTGCAGAATGACACCGGCAGACAAATCCGCGAACATTATGCCGATACGGGCGGCTTCACGGATCATGTCTTTGCCATTTGCTCTGTTCTCGGTTTCCGGTTTGCACCGAGAATCCGCGACCTGCCGGACAAGCGGATCTATGTTCCTGCGACCAACGAAGTGCCATCGGTGCTGCAGCCGATGGTCGGCGGCCGGATCAACATTCGGCTAATCTGTGAAAATTGGCCCGATATCCTACGGCTTGCCGCCAGCATGGCTGCCGGGACCGTCGTGCCCAGCCAGATTCTGCGAAAACTTGCCGCCTATCCGCGTCAGAACAGCCTGGCACTGGCGCTCAGAGAGGTTGGGCGTCTCGAGCGCTCGATCTTCATGCTCGACTGGCTGAGCGACATTGATCTACAGCGCCGAGCGCAAATAGGATTGAACAAGGGCGAGGCTCACCACGCCCTCAAGCGCGCAGTCAACTTCAACAGGCGCGGAGAAATCCGAGACCGGTCGTCCGAGGGCCAGCAACATCGAATTGCTGGTCTCAACCTCCTCACTGCCATCATCATCTATTGGAACGCATGGAAGCTTGGCGAAATCGTCGCCGAGCAAATTGACAGCGGTGAACAGATCGACCTTGGGCTCCTACCTCACGTCTCACCGCTTGGGTGGGAGCATATAACGCTCACCGGAGAATATCGGTGGCCGCTGTTAAGGTAGTATATCGCCCCCTCCCGCAAACGTCCCCGAGAAGGGGCTTGTCGAGTGCGTTCATTTCGGCTACTCCTGTTTCAATAATTCAAGGATTGTAGAAATATGGAAGAACGTCAAGCCCTCATGTCATTTGCGGCGCTGTCGCAGGAAACGAGGCTCCACATCGTCCGCATGCTGGTGGTCGCCGGTCCGGACGGAATGGCTGCCGGCGCGATCGCCGAAAAGGCGGAGGTCTCCCCGTCCAACGTCTCGTTTCATTTGAAGGAGCTGGAGCGCGCGAGGCTTATAAACCAGCAGCGCGAATCCCGTTCGATCATCTACACCGCAAATTACGAAGGCCTGGGCGCGCTGGTCCGCTTCCTGATGGAAGACTGCTGCGCCGGTCACCCGGAGATATGCGCACCGGCCACCGAAGTCGCCGCCTGCTGCGTGCCAACCCCCAAGGAGAACCTGCAATGACCGCTGATCGCGTTTACAACGTCCTGTTCCTCTGCACCGGCAATTCGGCCCGTTCGATTCTCGCCGAGTCCATTTTGAATGGAGAAGGCAAGGGCCGATTCCGCGCGTTCTCCGCTGGCAGCCAGCCCAAGGGCGAGGTTCATCCGTTAGCCCTGGATACGCTGCGTGGCCTCGGATACGAAGCGACCGGGTTCAGCTCAAAAAGCTGGGACGTCTTCGCGGAGCCTGGCGCACCGCAAATGGATTTCATCTTCACGGTCTGCGACAACGCCGCTGGCGAAGCCTGCCCGGTCTGGATCGGCCACCCGATGACTGCCCACTGGGGCGTTGAAGATCCGGCAGCTGTCGAAGGCTCCCTCATCGAAAAGGGCCAGGCCTTCTCCCAGGCGGCCCGCTATCTCAAGAACCGCATCACCGCATTCTTAAGCCTGCCCCTTGCCTCGATCGACAAGCTGGCGCTGGAAACCCAGCTCCGCACCATCGGCACGATGGAAGGCAGCACAAGCCGCAAGGGCAACGTCGCGTGAGCTACGTTTTAGACCGGCAGCCGACCAGCGGACGCGATCGGGACCTGCAGGCAGCCCTGCAGACGGCAGGACTGCCGATCGACGATCTGGAGCAAGGTGGCCGCATTTTCTTCCGTTTTGCAAACCAGGGCCAAATTGTCGGCTATGGCGGTCTGGAGCCTTATGGCGATTGCGCGCTATTGCGCTCCGTGGTGGTTCTTCCGGACCAGCGCGGGCGCGGTTATGGCGAAGCGATTTCACACCAGATGCTTGACCAGGCGGGCCGCGAAGGCGCCCGCACCGTCTATCTGCTGACGGAATCCGCCGCCGACTTCTTCGAGCATCTGGGGTTCGTGAAAGTCGAGCGTACGGCTGCGCCGGCGGCGATCCTGCAAACGCGCCAGGCGGCAAGCCTGTGCCCGGCCTCAGCTGGCCTGTTCGCCAAGACCATCCAAGGGTAAATCATGTCTACGTTTGAGCGTTATCTAACTGTCTGGGTCTTTCTCTGTATTGTGGTCGGGGTCGCCCTCGGGCACGTTATGCCCGGTGTTTTCCAAACGATCGGCGCCGCCGAAGTCGCGAAGGTCAACCTGCCGGTGGCAGTGCTGATCTGGCTGATGATCATTCCGATGCTGCTCAAGATCGATTTCGCGTCTCTCGGCCAGGTTGGCCGCCACTGGCGCGGGATCGGCGTTACCCTGTTCATCAACTGGGCCGTAAAACCATTTTCAATGGCGCTGCTTGGATGGCTGTTCATCGGCTATCTGTTCCGTCCCTATCTGCCGGCCGCCCAGATCGATTCCTATATCGCCGGCCTGATTATCCTGGCGGCCGCGCCCTGCACCGCCATGGTGTTCGTCTGGTCCAACCTGACGAAAGGCGAACCGCATTTCACGCTGAGCCAGGTCGCGCTGAATGACACCATCATGGTCGTGGCCTTCGCGCCGATCGTCGGGCTGCTGCTGGGTCTGTCCGCCATCACGGTACCTTGGGATACGTTGATCCTGTCGGTCGTGCTCTACATCGTCCTGCCGGTGATCGCGGCACAGATCCTGCGCCGGCTGACAGACGTGAACCGCCTTGGCGCCCGACTGCAGCCGGTGTCTCTCGTTGCGTTGCTGGCGACCCTGGTGCTGCTGTTCGGCTTTCAGGGCGAGCAGATCCTCGCGCAACCGGGCGTGATCGCCCTGCTGGCCGTTCCGATCCTCATCCAGGTCTATTTTAACTCCGGCCTCGCCTACCTGCTGAACCGCATAAGCGGGGAGGAGCACTGTGTCGCCGGCCCGTCGGCTTTGATAGGCGCGTCCAACTTCTTCGAACTGGCGGTGGCCGCCGCCATCAGCCTGTTCGGCTTCAACTCGGGCGCGGCGCTGGCCACCGTCGTCGGCGTCCTCATCGAGGTGCCGGTCATGCTGTCGGTGGTCTGGATCGTCAACCGCAGCAAGGGCTGGTACGAGCGCGGCGCCGCCGTCCAGACCAGCGCCACCACCATCACAAGGGTCTAACATCATGGACGTCACAATCTATCACAACCCCGCTTGCGGAACGTCGCGTAACACGCTGGAGATGATCCGCAACGCCGGCATTGAGCCTACGGTCATCGAATACCTGAAGGATCCACCAAGCCGCGAGCAGCTGGTCAAGATGATCGCGGATGCGGGCCTGACCGTACGTCAGGCGATCCGCGAGAAAGGCACCCCCTATGCAGAACTCGGCCTCGACAACCCGGATCTGACCGACGATCAGCTGCTCGACGCCATGCTCAAGGATCCGATCCTGATCAACCGGCCCCTGGTCGTGACGCCGCTTGGCACGCGTCTCGCGCGGCCGTCCGAGGTGGTGCTGGACATCCTGCCAGATACCCACAAAGGCGCCTTTACCAAGGAAGACGGCGAACAGGTTCTCGATGCGGAGGGCAAGCGCATTGTCTGATCTGCCTGCCGCATCCCTGTCGCATCTTCGTCAGCCAGACCTTGACGCGCTGCGTCCTCCGTTCTCATCGCACAAACCGCGCATTCTCATCCTCTACGGCTCTCTGCGGGCTGTGTCTTATAGCCGGCTTCTCGCGCAAGAAGCGGCGCGTCTTCTCGAGCATTTTGGCTGCGAGGTGAAGATCTTCGATCCCGAAGGCCTGCCGCTTCCGGATGCGGCACCCGTGGAACATCCCAAAGTCCAGGAACTGCGTAACCTGTCGGCTTGGTCGGAAGGCCAGGTCTGGGTTTCGCCGGAACGCCACGGCGCGATGACCGGCATCATGAAGGCACAAATTGACTGGATCCCGCTTTCGGTTGGTTCCGTGCGGCCGACGCAGGGCAAGACGCTAGCCGTTATGCAGGTCTCAGGCGGCTCGCAGTCTTTCAATGCCGTCAACCAGCTTCGTGTGCTCGGCCGCTGGATGCGGATGATTACCATCCCGAACCAGTCGTCGGTCGCCAAGGCGTTTCAGGAATTCGACGCAGAAGGACGCATGAAGCCGTCTTCCTATTATGATCGCGTCGTCGACGTCTGCAAGGAACTGGTGAAGTTCACGCTCCTGACCCGGGATGCATCGGCCTATCTCACCGATCGCTACAGCGAGCGAAAGGAAGAGGCCGAAAAGCTCGAGCAGCGCGTAAGCCTCAAGTCCATATGACCCAGCGCTTGCCGATCGGCGCGATCCTCGCCCTTGGTGTCACCCAGAACATCGGCTACGGCACCCTCTATTACAGCTTCAGCATCCTAGCCCCGGATATGGCTCAAAGCCTGTCGTGGTCTCAGGAATGGATCTTCGGCGCCCTCTCGGTGGCGCTGCTGATCGGCGGGTTGACCGCCCCCTGGCTTGGCACGCTGATCGACCGCATTGGGGCAGGGCGGGTGATGACCATTGGCTCCGCCGTCGCGGCCGTAGCCTTAGTTGCTTGCGCCTATGCGCCGGGAAGGGGTACTTATGTCGCGGCGCTCATCGCGATCGAGGTCGCCGCCAACCTGGTACAGTACGGGGCAGCGTTCGCGCTCCTAGTCCAGCTGCGGCCGGCGGCCGCTCAGCGCAGCATCACGTATCTCACCCTAATCGCCGGCTTTGCCTCAACGATGTTCTGGCCGATCACGACGGCGCTGCACGCCCAGCTGTCCTGGCAGAACGTCTACCTCATATTCGCTGGCCTCAATCTGCTGGTGTGCCTGCCGATCCATGCCTGGCTTTCGCGCGGCCTGGCACACAGTCGCCGGCAAGCTGCCGGGCAACAGGCCGCTCCCGTGGCAGGATCCCTGGCGCCGTCGCACCGCCGCACCGGTTTTGCCCTCATGACCACTGCCTTTGCGGTGCAGTACCTCGCCAGTGCCTCGGTCCTCGTCCACATGGTCCCGTTGCTCGCCGGCCTCGGCCTCGGCGCCACCGCAGCCATCGTCGGCGCGCTGTTCGGACCGTCGCAGGTCGCCAGCCGGCTGATCAACATGCTGTTCGGAAAGCACCTTGACGCTCTCCATCTCGCTATGATTTCAGCGGCACTGATCCCTGCCGGCGCTCTGGTACTGGAACTGACCGCGCCCTCCATACCCGGAGCCATGGTTTTCGCCGTGGTGTTCGGCATGGGCAACGGCCTGCTGAGCATTGTGAGCGGTACCCTGCCGCTGGCGCTGTTCGGCAGCGAAGGTTATGGCAAGCTGCAAGGGAAGATGATGGCCGCTCGACTGATCGTTTCGGCTTCAGCCCCCTTCGTCATGGCCTTGGCAATGGAATGGCTGGGGTTCTCGCTGTCCCTCGCGGCGATCGTCGGCCTCGGCCTGCTAGCCCTGGCCCTGTTCGTCCTCCTTGGGAGCTTTCGCCGCCGAGGTATGGTAGGCTGATCGCGTGCTGCATATCCTCTTTGCCCTCTCCCTGGCGATAGTCGCTCTGCTCTATTCCTCCGTCGGTCAGGCGGGGGGCACGGGCTATGTGGCGCTGATGGGGCTGGCCGGGTTCGCGCCCGCCGTTATCAAGCCTTCGGCTCTCGCCCTCAATATTCTCGTGTCGGCCATCGGCTGCGTTCGCTTCTACCGGGCGGGTCTGGTCACCTGGCGCACGTGTTACCCGTTCGCAATCCTTGGCCTGCCGTTCTCTTTGATCGGCGGCGCGCTGCACCTGCCTGCGGCGGTGTATCAGCCGGTGGTCGGAATTCTGTTGCTCATTGCAGGCGCGCAGATGCTGCGCCCGGTGTCTCGCCGTGGCGGCGAAGCCCACAGCAAAGGTCCGCCCTTTATGCCTTCGCTCGCGGCTGGTGGGGTGCTGGGCATCGTGTCCGGTGTGACGGGGGTAGGCGGCGGCATCTTCCTGGCGCCCTTGGTGCTGGGGCTGGGATGGGCAGGGCCGCGTCAGGTCGCGGCGATTTCGGCGGTATTCAACTTTCTCAATTCCGGGGCCGCCTTGGCGGGCGCATGGGCCACCATGCCCGCCCTGCCTGCGGAGCTTCCACTTTGGCTGCTGTGTGTGGGCGTCGGAGGCTATATCGGTTCGTGGTTGGGAGCGTTCTATTTTAAGCCCCAGACGCTGCGCAGCATCTTAGCTTTCCTGCTGATAGCAGGGGCATTGCGGATGATCGGAAGCATCGTCGTATAACTGAACGAGTACCGCCCTTCATCTACCTCGGGGTGGCCGTCCTAGAGGAGCCGTGCTGCCCGGCCGGTCCTCCGCGCAGCACTGTTGTAATAGCTGGAGGCTTGTTGAACGGAGCGATGGCGGGACTGCTCCATGGCTTCGGGAAGTGGTATGCCGCGATTGGCGGCCTCTGTCAGATAGCCCGAGCGCAACCCATGGGCGGAGAACTCACCCGGCTCGAGCCCGGCCATCTCCGCCCTCTGCTTCAGGATCGCATTGACCGACTGCGGATCGAGCGCCCGCCCCGACACCGTCCCCCAACGCCCGATCCCCCGAAACACGCTGCCCTTGTCGATCTTGGCCGATCCCAGCCAGGCATTCAACGCCTCGACGGGCCGGCCGGTGAGGTAGACAACGTCGTCCTGCTCACCGGTCGTCGTCTTGGTGCGGCCGAGATGGATGGCGAGCGAGGGGAGGGGAGGGCCGTCCGGCACTGCGATCGGAGGCTCGACGGTCAGCTGCTCGACGCGTAGCGTGGCGACTTCGGTACGCCGCCGGCCGCCGGAGGCAAAGGCGACCATGAGGATCGCCCGGTCACGGAGATCGCGCAAGCTGTCGGTGGCGCAGGTCGCCAGCAGTTTTGACAGCACGTCTGATGTCACCGCCTTGGCGCTCTTGCGGCGACGCGTCCGGGGCACGGCGCGCACGGCGAGGCGGATGGCTGACTTGAGGGCAGGGGAGGCGAAGGCGCCATCAAGGCCGCGCCATTTGGTCAGTGTCGACCAGTTCGCCAGCCGGCGGCGCACGGTTGCCGGCGCGTGCGGCCCGGTGGATTTCAGAAAGCCTTGGGCCCGCAGATTGTCGGCGACATCGGCCGGCATGCCATGGTTGGGGTCGCTCGCGCGCTTCTCCGGATCCCAGAGATGCTGCGCCACGAACTTGAGGAGCAGCGCTTCGGGCGCCGGCCAGGGAAGAGATTTACCAGTCGCGGCCAAGCCCCATGCCTCGAGATAGGCGAGGTCCGAGGTCAGGGCGCGAAGTGTGTTGTCGCCCATGCCCTGATTGACGAGATGGCGCAGCGTCTCGACATCCTGGTCGGTCAAGAGTTCGGCGAGCTCGTCACGGCGTTCCATCGGCAGGACAGAGGCGATGGTGTCGAGTTCTTCGGCTCGACGCTGGACGGCGGACAAGGTCGCGGATTTCTTTTGCGCTGCCATCAGTCGATCTCGACATGCGGCCGCCAGCGGCGGATGATCTGGATTATTTCCGGCTTGTAGGCATCCGGATAGGATAGGGTCTCCTCACGGGCGATGAAGGTGAAGACGGTGATCATGTCTTCGCAGATCTCCGGATCCAGATCGGCAAGATCGGTCAGGTCGAAGCCGCCATGCACCTCGGCGTTCCACCAGGCGAGCAACAAATTGGCGACACGCCGGCCCTGGCCGGTATCGCGGTGGGCGACGTTGAGAAGCTTTTCGAGGGCGAAACGGACGCGATCTTCCATGGACAGGGCCTTTGCGGAGCGGGACTTTGCCCAGATTAAGCGGATTCGCGGCCTTTGTCGATCTACCATCGATAAACGTTAGTTATCGATGGGTAGAACCTCAACCGAAAATCATACCGTGTGAGAAACCATAATATTTATATAGAGTTCCTGTAACAAATCATTTACCATAAAATCAATGGCTTACGATCTTACGAATATCAGCATGACAGCCCTGATGCGACGTAAGCGGGGCAGATTTGGTGGCAGTGCCGGAATAGCGGGCAGGGCCGCTGGTCCTTATCAGCGTGCTGCGACGATGGCGGCGAGAGGTGGAACGGGCTGATCTTCGTTACGGATTCCGAGCCGATCCCCGAGATAATGCCAGAACGACAGGCCGAGCTTCTGGCATGTCTTCATCAGCCCGAGCATGCTGTCACGCGCCTGTCGACCGTTGCGGCTGACCGTGCCGCCAGAAATCTTCCGCTTGATGACGCAGCCGCGCAGATCTCTTTCCGAGGCGTTCGTATGCAGCGGCGTTTCCGGCCGCTCCAGAACCCGCAGCAGTTCGGCCTTGCGACGCTTCAGGCGAGCCAGCAGTTTGTCGAGGTCGCCATAACCGGTGCGGATGGAGAAAATTCTGTCGAACCGGACCTTGAGGCCCTGGGCTGCACGTCGGCCTGGACTTCGCTGGTAGTTTCTCAGCTGCTTGTAGAAGAGCCAGATCAGCTCGCGCAGGGTCTCGACGTGTTTTACCTGGCGCGGCGTCTCTGGCATCAACTTGTGCAACAGCCGTTCTGCGTGGACCCAGCAGAGCGCATGAGTGCCGACCCTAAACTGTCCGGCATCGTCAGAGACGATCACCGCATTGCCGACCAGGCCATGATGGCGGATGGAGCCCCAGATGCCGGCCTCGGCAAACGGGCGAATGATATCCCTGTCGAAAATGTCGATGCCATGTTCAGCCAGATACTTAAGAAACGGAACCTGATTGGCAAAGCGCTGCGGTTCTCGCCTCTTCAACCGTGCCAGTACGGCAGGGTCAATCTGTCGGTCTTCCAGAAAGACGAAGGCAGCATCGTTGAGGACATAGTCCTGATAATTGCCGCGCAGCAGGGCCAGGAAGTTCAGCCGTGACTTCGACGGCGCTGTGCGAAAAGCAGTAAAATGCGCGCCGCCGATATGCGTCGTATAGAAATTGCGGTTGGCATGGCGGGCACCGGTGTCGTCGACCGTTACATAGGGCGCCGACACCAAGCCGGCATGCAGCACGGCGGCATCCTCGGCATGGAAGCTTTCCATCCGTTGCGTCAAAAACCGGATGACCTGGCGTTTGGAAATCTCGACACCGACATCGCTGAGCAGGGTCGTCAGCCGCTGCGTCGTGACCTGCCCATGGCTATGCAGCATTAGGCAGAAGCGCCGCAGGTTGGGCCCGAAGCCACCCTGGATTCCTGCCGGCAGCGGCGCGGTGATCGTGCGCCCATCCGGCGCCAGCCAGCATTCGCGACGATAGAGCACCACCTCGGCCCGCACGATCAGATCGCGCACCACGCAATCCTTGTAGCCTTTGAAACGCGATCCGGGCGGAGCCGAGACCGGCAGCACCTCTTCGCGTGTGACGCTGCCCGTATCGCCCTTCGGGCCGCGGCGGCGCGCAGGCTTGCCCGTGCCGGCAACGGTCTTGTCGCTGGTTGCCTGCTCCATCCCGGATGGTCTGAAGGGAGGGCGTGGCGGCAGGTTCTTCAGTCGTGCAATCTCGTCGCGCAGGAGCTGGTTGTCGACCTTCAGTCGGGTGTTCTCGATCCTGAGCTGGTCGTTTTCGTCGCGAAGCTTTTGGTTTTCGGCCTCCAGCTTTTCGATCCGGATGTCTGCCCGATCAGCCCGGTCCACCAGACCCGTCACAAGCTCACGCAGCGCCTTCAGCGACAGCGTATCGGCATGCTCGACCATGGGCAGGCGGCGCTTCGTCATATAGACAGTGAATCATGATTTACGGAAAACAGGAATCCCTCCTGCCACCGGATTTGCTCCGGTTACTGATGCGACCGGCTTTCGACGCCGGCATCGCGCTCACCCGTCTCGACGAGCGCATCGCCCGCTCGCCGGTCGGCGCGGGCTTCCTCGAACGGTCGCAGTTCACCGATGCCTGCGCCTCGCTGTGGATCGATGGGGAACTCGTCCATATCGAAGACCTCGTCCTCCACGACGCCTTGCGCGATACCCGCACCCCAACCCACGAACTCACCATCGCCCGCGACGTGCTGCGCACCCGCCGACGGATTTCCGGCCAATCACCGGGCTGGGCTCTTTCGGAAGAGGGTATCCGGGTTTTGCGACAAACGTCGGACACCGTTTCGGTCGGCGCCGACGCTGTAACGCCGGCCGGCGTCACCAGGCCCGCGATCACCGTCAATGCGGAAGGGGAGGGAGACGATGGCGACGAGACGGAAGATCTGCCCGGTGTCGACTTTGCCGCCATCGATGCGACGCTGGCGCGATCGTCGGCCGCGATCGACGACGCAACCCGGCCTGGCGGGGCCAGAGGCCGCGCTGCAGCCGAGAAGGATCCGATGATCTACGATCTCGACTGGGACGAGGATGCCCGGCTCGACGAGTGGCGCGGTGTTGTGCGGCAAGCACAAGAGCTGCCGGCAGTATTGCAGGCGATTGTCGCCCTCGATGCCTGGAACGAGCTGTCCGTGCTTCAGCACGCGCCGTGGCTCGGTCGTCTGTTCGCCGCCTCGATCCTGCGGCAGGCCGGCATCACCACCGGCCCTCATCTCGCCGCCATCAACCTTGGCCTCAAAACCATTCCGGTCGATCGGCGCCGGCACCGCGATCAAGGGACGCGGCTGCTCGCCATCGCCCACGGCTTGATCGCCACGGCCGAGATCGGCATGAAGGAGCATGATCGGCTGACGTTGGCGAAGACTTTGATGGACCGGAAACTCGAAGGACGGCGAACATCTTCAAAACTGCCGGAACTGGTCGAATTGGTGATGGCGAGGCCGTTGGTGTCGGCCGGGATGGTGGCGAAAACGCTGGACGTCACGCCGCAGGCGGCGCGGCGGATCGTTTTGGAGCTCGGCCTCAGGGAGATGACGGGGAGGGGGAGGTTTCGGGCGTGGGGCGTGGTGTAGCAGGCATTGCCTGAATGGAGGAGCTATGCGCGCTTTGCCTATTTAATTGCCCGGATCGTGGTCGTGAGAGGCACCATAATGGAAACATTGAAGATGTCGCCGTGAGAACAAGACGTTGGCTAAGTCTTGGAGACTTGACGCGGAGGATATTTTAACGGCGAGTATATATTATGTTCGGAGATATTTGGGGTTGTGGGGGCAAGTGTGAGCACGTGGGAAGCTGGCGACGTACGGGAAAATGGATTTAAGATTGCGTGGGCGGAGCTGAAAAGGCGTACGCGTAAGCCTAGAGGTGAGGTGGTATATTGGTGCTACTTTGTTTTCGCGGTTTGCGTGCTCGGGGGCGTTGGTGTCCTCCTTGAGTTTGCGCGGTTTGTTTCTGCCAAAGAGACGGTTTCTCCTGATGGTCTCTTCACGGCATTCGTAACCTTCTTCCCAGCTCTCATCGGCTCCTCCGCCATGCAGATCATGTTCGATAAGGTGAACGACCGTCGCATGATGGCGATCTCTGTTAGCTCGCTGATTTTGACCCTCGGCGTTTCAGCAGCACTGATACTTTTGGGAAGTTCTGCCAGCAGATTTTCGTGGGGCTTGGCATCGTTATTCTGTTTTTTTGCGCTGTGGGTCTGGTGGATTGCAAACGCCGACAATCCGGGCCTTTACGATAATCCACCTCCTCCGATCGATGCGCCGACAGGTGGCCCAGACCCAAACATGGCTTTGCAAGGAAACACTGAGGGGTTTGTGTCATGACCGATCGTTACCCTTTCACTGTGAAGGCGCTTAAGGTTGTTCAGCCACTAGATACATTTTACGTCGCGGTTATCCCAGCAAACGTCTTACTTGACGTAGCTTTTAGCGATCGCCTTCGCGCGCGACTTGATGACGACAGTGGATACAGAGTGGACGGCACGCAGCGCATGAAATCTGACAAGCGCCAGCCGCAAATTGAGGACTACATCAATAGGACGGACTCAGCGTTTCCCAATACTATTATCCTTGCCGCCAACTATGACGCTGAGACAGGTCATATTCTCAGTCCTGGTTCACCGGATGAGGATGAGAGTGCGAGTTATGCTCATGATTTGTGGACTGTCTTAGATAACGGAGACGGGACTTTTGACCTTACTATTCCAAGCAGTCGGAAGTTGGCAGGAATTATCGATGGGCAACACCGTCTAGACGGCTTTAGGAACATAGTTGACAAAGACCGGCGCGAGATGGAGCTGGTCTGTTCAGTCTTTATGGAATTGAGCAAACCTTACCAAGCGCAGCTGTTTGCGACTATCAACTCCACGCAAAAGCAGGTTGATCGCAGCCTCACCTACGAGCTATTCGGTTACAACATTGATGAGGAGCCTGAGGAACAGTGGACGCCCGATAAGTTGGCTGTGTTCCTCACACGTCGACTTAACACACAAAACGATTCTCCTTTGAGTGGTAGAATCTCAATTGCTCCTCGGCGAGATTCGGCCCTGAAACAACTGAATGAAAGTCGAGACTGGCACGTTTCAACAGCAACCGTCGTGGAGGGGATCCTTCGTCTGATATCGGGCAACCCGAAGCGCGATACGAATATTATGTTGTCCGTGAAGGCTGGCACACGATCCATTTTGCGGGATGGAGCGAAAGATCGAACTCCCTTGCGAGAAGTATATCTGAGCGGGAATGATGTTCTCTTGTACACGATTGTACTGAATTACCTAAAGGCTTGTAACAGCGTCTTCTGGCAAGCGGCGGCCCCAACCTCTTTCATAATCAAAACTGTTGGAGTTCAGGCCCTCTTTGACATACTTCGGAAGGTCGTCAGCGAAGCTGTTGAGCGTAAAGATGTGAGCGTCACCTATTTTTCAAAAGTTTTGTCGCCAGCGTCGTCCGTCGACTTTGCAGACGTTGAGTTTAAGAATGCGTCAGGGTCTGGGAGAACAAAGATCCGCCGCACGATTGAAGAATTAATCTCGAGTTCAGAGCATCTTTGATGGCCGACGCCGACGCATCGAAGCTTGCAGCCTACAACCAGAACTCCGAGAATTTCCGCTCGTTGAATCAGTTGATGTGGCAGATCCCATTGATTGCGATGAGTTTGACAGGTGGCCTTTGATTTGGGGTCTCAAAGACGGATTCTTCGCCGCTATTCCAAGTTTGTCTATTGGGATTAGCAGCAGCCGGCAACTTCGGCCTATTAGTCGTATTGCAGCGGCTCAGATATATTATGCAAGAGTACCTTGGATGGTTGAGGAAGTTTGATCCGGAAGGTTTTGTCGGAGCACCTGGTGACGGCTTTTTCACTGGTCCCTATATGGTGAGGCGCACTTTCCAGCTAATGCTTACTTTGGCAGCGATTGCGAGTTTGATTCTAATGGGCGCGACAATCCAGCAAGCAGGATGGATAGGAGAAGACAGCAGTGCTCGTGCCGTGGCGTTTTACGAGCGCCAAGCCAAAGATCTCGCCGAGAACTATGAGCTGATTCCATTCGACCAAGCTCATCCAATCCTGTTCAATGAGCTGGCGGGTAAACCACCGAGATCTATCCTGGATGTAGGGGCGGGTACTGGCCGAGATGCGAATTGGATGGTCGCAAATGGTCATAGCGTCATGGCGGTTGAACCGGCAGCTTCATTCCGAGCTTTGGCGACACGCCTCCATCCGAATTCCTCAGCTCAATGGATCGATGACCGGCTCCCGAAGTTAGAAAAGTTAACTGCGCAGCGTTTCGACTGGATCGTCCTGAGTGCACTTTGGATGCATGTTCATCCTAAAGACAGGGTAGACGCACTAGCCCGGTTGAAGAGCCTCTTGAAACCCGCTGGTAAAATCTACATCACCCTGCGCCTAGGGCCGCCTGATACTGCTCGTGAAATCTATCCCGTTACCGTCGAAGAGCTTCGTGATCTCAGCAGACCGCTTGGTCTGAAGGTCGAAGAATTCGGTGAGCGCGAAGATCTTCTCGGTAGACAGGAAGTTAAATGGCGAACGGTGGTTTTGTCGCTATAGTGCCTCGAGGGGACTCGCTCAGCCTAAGCGGATCAAGTACCACCGAACGCTATCCGTGAAACCCTTTTCCAACAACTGATGACCGTCCGAACTTACCATATGCGGTATATCGATGTCCGCAAGAGGGTCGGTGCACTCAACTCGAATGTACGAGCCTGACGGCAATTTGCGGACCGCCTTGCGAGTTCGCGTAACTGGGATCGGGCAGTTAAGCCCTCTCATGTCCAGCAGATAGATTGTCTCGTTGTCTGAAATCACTTGCGCACCAATGTTTCCACGTCAGCTAGAGATAAAAGGTAACCATGTGCCCGGGTGGCATCAGTACCGGACAACTTGACGATCATATCTCCACGCCCAAGCAAATCCTCAGCCCCAGGCTCATCGAGTATGATCTGGGATTCCGAGCTCTTCTGGACTGTGAGAGCAATTCTCGCCGGCACGTTGCTCCGTAGCTGCCCCTTAAAGGTTTGAGCGTCAGGACGTTGCGTCGCAAGGATCAGATGGATGCCTGCGGCGCGTGCTAAAGTTGCCAACCGAACAAGGCGTGCCTCGGCGTCGCGATCCTGGCTTACGAGATCCGCGAGCTCGTCGACGCACGCCACGATAAATGGATCGTTCATTCCCTTCTTGGCCGCTTCAGCAAGGCTGTTAACACCGAGCTCTCTCATGCGACGATAACGGTCGTCCATTTCGATCGTGAGGTCCTCCAGCATCGTACCGCACTCAGCCAGTCCGATCGCCATTTTGTCCCGCCAGAGAAAGCGAGAGTTGGCGTAAACACCGAATTCGACTTGCTTTGGATCCATTAGGGCAAGTCGCAAGGTCGAAGGGGAATGCTTCGTGATCAGCGAAACCAAAAGGGAATGTACGCAGACACTTTTACCTTGGCCAGTCGCGCCGCCGACCAACAAATGCGGTGCGTTGACCAGATCGAACTCTATTGGTTTGCCTATGACGTCCACGCCAGGACTGACGATGAGATTCTTACCGTCAGTTGGCACTGAACTAAGGGCTTCAAGCAGAGCCTGTTTTCCTTCAATTCGCCAGGTGGCCCGTGGTCGAGGGATATCTAGAAGAACAGTGCGAGCTTCGTCGCCGGCGCTCCATGAAGGCATCTGTTGCTGAAGATTCATGGACAAAGCAAGCCGTTCCAAACCACGCTTCAATTTGTCCAGCTGATTAACGTCCCGCAACGCCACCTTGTACTGCGTCAAGCGCGGACCATGGACGACGCCTTTTACTTCGCCATTCACGCCGATTTCAGAAAGGCTGCGGACGAGTTGCGCAGACTGGTCGTCAGCAGGAGCAGCTTCCTGTGTTATCTGCGGGACCGCCGCTGTTCGCGTCGAACGGTCGGGCAGGTCGGCCCGTCGCTTCACAAGGGTACCAACGAAATCATCAAAATCTTCGTTGCTATTTTTCCAATCCTCGTAAAGTAAGCCCGCGCCACGGTGCCAGTGCTGTCTTAGCTGACTCCGAAACGTGTCCATTCCCTCGGAGCTGGCGGACCCGAACGTCTTCGCATGCGTGAGTACGAGCCCTACCCAGATCGCGACGTCATCCTGCGTGAACAGAGATGAGGCCGGGATTTCCAACCCTTTCGCATCGACTGACTCATCGGCGAGAGCGCCAAGTGATAGCGATCTGCCGATCGCCAACCTTGCGACGGCAGCCTTGGTGGATAATCCAAGAACCTCCATAAGGTTCTTAGTAAGTCCGTCTGCGTGTGCCGACGTTCGAAAGCGGGCGGCCATAATCTGCTGGAGACTTACGCTGCTCATGCGACGTCCTCCAGAAAATACCGATCCTCATAAGCCGTCGTTCTGCCAATGCCATCGCCGACATCAGCGTGCTCTAAGAGATACGTCTTCGAAACGTTGTCGCGGATGCGCTCGAAGAAACCTCCATCGATTTCTTCATCCTGGCTTAGAAGGATTACCTGGCGGCTCTTTTCGCCGGTCCAATATTTCAGAATATTTTGACGGTGCCTGCTGTCCAGTCGGCCGAGCGGTGTGTCAACAACAAGGGGTGCCTTAACGCCGGATACGCGTGCCAAGCCGGCGATAAGCGCGGTCGCGAAGATCTGGTTTTCGCCGGCGGAGCGGTCGAACGAGAGTGGTTTGCCGGATTTGCCAAGGATCGTAGTTGTACCGTCATCCCTGATTTCTATTTTAGACACCTGATCCTTATGTGCCAATTGCTTGTAGACTGCCGTCATGTTCGCGGCGAGTTCCTTGACCTTCAATGGGAAAAGGGCGGGAATAACCGCTTCGATGACTCTCCGGACGCGGTCCGATCGCTCGATGATCGCACGCGCCGGCGATGATTCATCGAGTTTTCGGCGCTCGCGCTCGTAGTCTGCCCTCTGAGACGTAATCTGCGCCTCCAACGCGACAAGACGTCGATCATCGGCTCTATGCTCATCGTCCAAGGAAGTCATTTGATCTTGAACGTTTTTCAACTCTGCGGTTAAAGACGCCAAAGTACCGTCGCGGTCGATCCCTTCCAAGCGGGTGATCTTTCGCCCGAGCTCGTCAATTCGGTCCGTCAGATCCGTTTCGGATCGCAGTACGTCCTGAATTTCCTGATACCCCAGAGACATGCTCCCGAGCGCGGAGAGCACGCGCTCTCGGTCCGCTAACGAGAGATAATCGTGGTCGATCACATCTGCACAGTCGTTTGGTGGAGGATAGAACAGGCTTGCCCACGCGGCATTCATCCGGCCGCGGATGGCTTCAAGCTGTTCGTCTGTTAACGGTGGATCGATTTCAGGGTTGGTTTGGCTCTCGTAAGCCGACTTGAACTCCAACTGGCGAGGTTCCAGTGCGCGCTTTTCTGCCTCCCATTGGAACCATCGCTGCTCTCTTTGGAGCTGTGTTTCGTAGGCGGCGACCAGTTCTTTGGAGACGAGATGAAACGGCAGGCGTACAGCCAAAAAGTCCTCAAGCTTTCGGTGAGTGTCTCGCAGCTGCCCTCGGACTTGCTCTCGCTGTTCTATAAGGTCTTTATAAGTCGCGGTATCGCCGCCACCGCCGCCGGCTGCTGTAACCCTCTCAAGCAGAGACTGGAATTCACCATCAAGCCGCCCCCGCCGGTGGGTGGCTTCGTCGAGCTTTCTCTTGAGTTCAGCGGCAACTCGTTCGTTTTCAGAGAGCTGGTTGAAAAGCAGCGTGAGCCTGTCTTCATCGACATTCGCAACTGTTTCGCGCTTCGAGCGCTCAAATTGCTTCAACCGATCTGCGAGATTACGCAGCAAGACGACACCAAGGAGACCCTCAAGCCCCTGTTTGACCTGCTCTACCCGGCCTTGATCGGCGAGCTTTTTGACCTCTTCGCCATCGAAAAAGAAGAAAGGCGCGACGTGGGCGGGGACAAAAAACTCGTCCAACGCCTCGGAGAGATGGAAGGAGTTTCGGCCATCAGATCGCGGTAGCTGCGGTACGCCGCGCAGGATCTCCCGATAGGTCGCCTCTTCATCTGTCCAGCTTCCGTTGGAACGAAAATACCATTTCCGCGCGATTTCTACGGCCTTGCTTTTGGTTCGGTGAATGACAACCTTCACCATCATCGTGTCTCGACCAGCTCTGAGGGCTTCGCCGTTGAAGGCTTTCTCGAGGAAGGTCGGATAGCCTCTCGTCTCGTCCGTTTTTAATCCGGCGCGAGCCAGGTGCGACATGGCATCTTTACCATATAGGCACAGGTAAAGCGCCTCAAGTATGGAAGTTTTCCCATAACCGTTCATACCGCCGATCAGTACTACATTGCGGCCATCGGACGGTTCAGGAAAATCGAATTCCTGGCGCTGATATGATTTGAAGCAAACGAGCTCAATCTTAGAAATCCACATGTGCCTAATGCCCGCCCTTTAATCCATTCGCCCGAGGATTTCTTCGATCCGTTGATAGATGCCGGCGGCGCGCTCCTGATGCTGCCGAGCGCGCTGAAGGCCGACTAGCTCGGCCAAAACGTCAACCGGGACATTGTTTGCGGACGCGATCTCCGTCAGTACGCGACTTGCCTCGTCGTCGGCCCATAGCGGCAAGTCATTCAGCGGCGCTTCCTCGTTGAAAATGTCAGACATCGGCCAAGCCCCCCTGAGCCTGCAATTCTTCGGCCCAATGGCCATAGATCAGCTTGAGCTCCTCTTCTCTGATGAGCTGGTCGCCAAACTTTTCCTGGACATCGAAAAGTCTGGTCAGGATCTCGCGACGCGCCTGAATAGTGAAAGGCCCAGGTATGTGCTTTCCGTTCAAATCAAAGGAAAGCTTTCCGTTTCGCCTGACAATCTGACGCATCTCTGGATTGTTTCGGATCGAGCGAAGCCAATCCCGAAAATCGATGAGCGGTTGGAAGTGATGCTTTCCCGCATCTACAAAGCCTTGCAGACTTTTGTCTTTCTCCACAACTGTACAGGTCCAGCAACCAAACCGACTGTTGGAGGTTCCGCATCCCGGGGCTTCGTCAGCACTCAAAACTACCGGGCATTCACCGCCCTCAGAGTCGCGATATAGCTTAATCAGCGAAGAATGATCGCCACCCCACGGAGCATGATATGTTCCGAGGATCTCCCAGACGTCTTCCAGTCCCAGATCCACGATTGGCCGGTAGATCAATGCTCCAGGAAGTCGCTCGTGTGGAGATAGATTGCCTCCACGCCCATTTTGCCACTTTTCGATCGATCTCTGGCGAGACTGGCTTTCATCGCGGCGAACACCTAGAATCACGATTGCCGCGCCGGACTCCGAGACTTTGTCTTTGATGTACCCGCTGGTCGGCTGGATCTTTAGGCGGTCGGTGCACCAGCGCATCGTCATATTCGGGCTTGGGTACCCCTTGCCGATCAACAGGACCCAAAAGGTCTTGTCCGGATCAGGCTGTGTCCGAGCTACCGTGATTGGCAGATCCAAGCTCTCAGCCGCTTCAGATATTCGAGCGGTAACCTGGTCAAGGTGGCTAATCACGAGAGGCGACTCCACCATTGTATCATTGGATACGATATGGATGGGGCGAGTGCGTTTCGAGGGCGAGATGTCTAGCAATGCTTCAAAGACGGCGTGGGTGACCACCGTGCTGTCTTTGCCACCCGAAAAACCGATGATCCAAGGGTAATTCTGTGTTTCGGAGAGGTACTCCCTCTTCACATTCTCGACTATTGTCGACCAGGTCTCCTCGATTGAAATCTCGTCGTCGAGCTGTAGCGGAACAAATGCCATTATCTGAATTCTTTCGATACGCGCCGTGAAAGCGGAAGTTCGGACTGCGCGTCATCGTCATGCCGTGCAACAAATTCGGAGACCGCGCGGCGCACGATCCATGCTGTTGATAGATTCATATCGGCCGCAAGCCGCGAGATGGCCGCATGGTCCCTTTCGTCCAAGCTGACGCTAAGTCGAACTGGGTGCTTTTGCCCTTTCGGCCTGGCCATGGTTGCTCCCGTGCAAATTGCAGCATCAAAATGCACCACAAAACCCCAAAAAACAAGTTGTTGGATTGCTTTTCAAGTATATTTTCAGTCTCGATATTGGCAGCGATTCCGATCAACCGGCTGACTTTTGAGAGCTTTGATGGCGAAACCTGAAGGACCTACCCGAGGCCGCATCGAAAGTGCCCTCGCTGAATTCGATGCTATCGGCCAGGACGCCTTTCTGATGAAGTATGAAAAAGGGCATGCTCCGGATCGTTGGTTGCTCAGGGTCAGCGGTCGCTTCTACCCGATGAAAGCCGTTTGGGTCGCGTCACACCAACCATCCGCTGATCCGAGTGACGTCGACTACCGAAATGGGATCCGCGACCTTCGCGAACTTGGATACGTCGATATAGTCGCAGTAGACGAGAAGGATCACCGTCCCCCACTTGCAACGCCGACCCTCAATAGCGTGCTAGCCGCTATGCAGGAGTTTCGGTTGATCGGCACTGAGGCTTTCCTTCGTCGCTACACAGAAGGGTATGCTCCAAAGAGTAGGTATGTGCGCTACCAGGGCGAGAACTACCCTTTGAAGGCCTTGTTCGCAGCTTCAAACGTACCGGCAATTAGGCATCGGCACTTTGGGTATAAGCATGCCGAGGCTGAAATGAAGTCGCTCGGTTTTGAAGTCGTTGTTCTCCGTATCGCACCTGAGCCGCTCGAGCCAAAAAAAGCTGATGATGGCGTCTCTGAAGGGTTGAGGATCATACGGGAGCTGAACGTCATCAAGCGCAATCGGGCAATTGTCGAGAGAGCTAAAGCTGCGATGATACCACTCGTATGTGAAGCCTGCGGCTTTGATTTTGAGAAACGTTACGGGGCGCATGGTCGAGGCTTCATTGAGGCCCATCATTTGGAGCCCCTCTCCGACAGACAAGGTGTCGATAAGCCAACCACTCCAGCGGATTTCGCAATGTTGTGCGCGAATTGCCACCGCATGGTGCATTATGGTGGTGGTTGCTTGACCCTTGATGCCCTAAAAAGCCTTATTCGGGCTCACGCCGAGCAGGGATAGTAGCGGGTTAGATACAACGCGCTCTCAAAGCTGCACTGCGTTCCGCGCTTTTCAGACTGACGTGATTTGCTTCCAACTATTCTTAGCTGGTCGATCTGAGCAGCTCGTACGCTTTCAGATATCAAGCTCTTTCGGCCTTAATAAACATCCGCAGACCAGCCTTTTCCTTCGGGCCGATGACCAAACCGAGGCTTGGAAAATCGAAGTGATAGCGGTCGCGCCAGCACCAGTCCGGATGTTCGTTCCTTAAAATAGACAGGGCCGGGTTGAAACGGCGGAGAGGCCAACCCGTTAGTTCGTGGAGCTCTGGGCTTTGCGCTTCGACATGATCAAGCATCAATTGCGCAATTTGAACCGCATCCTGTCGCGTCCCACCTCCATCCCAATTCATAAGCTGATGATCGAAGGCCTGGTAAAACTGTTGAGTTGGTCGAATCCGCCAAGCGCCAATTAAAGTCTGCACGCTCAACAATCCAATATATGCGAGTTCTTCGGCTTTCTCTCTGATTTCATCTTCTGACGACTCTGGTAGGCGGCATTTCAAATCATCCATATCGAGAAAGTGTTCGGCCAGGCCGTCAGGACAGGCGTGACCAACGATATGGATGATTTGCGCTGTGACCCCGGAGAATTCTATGTGTTTAGGTGCAAGAATTTCTTCATGGCGATCCAAACGATGGTCATGTTCGTTTGACCGCTCGGTGATAGCATTCTGCCAATCATCCCGTTCCTGTTCTGACCTGGGTGGGTGGGTCGTCTGGTAGAGGCGTGCAAGAGCTCCAGTAATGGGCTCGAAACCAGCTACCGCTTCGAATATCGCCCGAATGCCCGCTCGTTTAGGGTGAGCACTCGGTGCGACAATGACTTTTCTAGTTCGTATGATTTTCTCAGTCATGCTGAAGCTCCTCGTGTATGCAGACGCACAAGCTGGAGGGTGCGCGCCCTTGGGATATCCAACTGGCCTGTTCATCCAAGGGCATCGCCTATCAGTTCACCGCCCGCAGCCTCGATCGCATCTTTCACAAGGTTCTGCATCTCGCGAAGGAGGTCAGTTGAGCGGTGATCGAGCACTGGTCCCGGCACGGGCGCATTTTCTACATATACAGACTGGATGGCGCGCGCTCGGTCGAAGGTCGAGCCGCGTCCAGACAGGTGGAAGGCACCAGTCCAGCGGCCATACCCCTTTTCGATCAGTCGTTCATGCGCCAAGGGAGCCAAGCGCTTGTACACCTCGCGCTGCACCAACGCGAGAGCGGCCTCAGCCTCTTCCTCCGAGGGCTGCTTTCCGGCCCACCGAAGTGGCGTATCGAGGAAGCGCGTGAACCATTCAGACAGGCGCGCAACCAGGTCGGCCACAGGCATGAGGGCGCCATATTCGTAATTGTCGATGCGCAGCGCCACCCGACGGTTGAGCGCTTTGACCTCTGCCCAATGGGCGCGTCGGACGCTTGGGGCCCCGCCCAGGCGCAGGATCGCGTCCCAGCGGCTGTGGTATTCCGTCACGGCGCCTTGGATCGAAAATAGCAGCCGCGCCAACTCGTACACGGGCTTGACCTGTACAGAGGCGAGGTTCGCTTGGCCGACCTTCTCAAAATGAGCGAGCAGGCGAAGCAATTCCGCCGCGGGCGCCGGATTCTTGTCAGTGATCGGCCGGTCGAGGAATCCAAGCATGAAGCATCGCTCATCAATATCACGACTGATCGCCCGGATGACCGGTGTGCCCACAACTTCCCGTAGGCTTGCCAAGGCTTGATTGACCGTCGCCATTACGTGAGCCCGTTGGTCGGCTGCTGTCGGGAGATTGGCTTGACGCTTGAGCAAGTCGAAGCTGGTAAAGGCAATCGCCAACTTGTCATGGTGACCACTTGCGGCTACCGCTCGGACAACCGAGGTCGGCCCGTCGAGCATCGGTGTCTTCGCTGTATCGACGAGCAGTATTACATCGACTTGGTCGAAACGGCTGGTGATGTGGGACGTCACACCCATTGCCGTATCCTTTGCGTGGCCCAATCCTTCGCCGTCTAGTAGCACGAGTTTGCGCTCACCATCTCCAAAGCGCGGCGTAAAAGGCCCCCGGATACGGATGCCGTCGACTAGCGGCGTCAGTAGGGTTCCGAATGATGGTGCCCAGTTGCTGGACAGGCGACGGATAGTGCGGATGAACTCGTCGCGGTCTTCAGACTTATATACCCAGGACTCCGGCCATCCACCGGGACGGCGTGTCAGCCCATCGCTAAGCCGGTCGAAACGCTTGCGGATCTCATCCATAATATCGGCGACCAACTCGTCGAAGTCCGGCTGTGTCTGCAATCCTTCTTCGAAAAGGTCTTGGGCGGCATCACGATCCTCCTTGATCAGCGACTCCAGTTCGACGCCAAGATCTTGCTTCGCCTTTGCAGCCAGCGTGCGGATACGCGCCACATAGCTTTTGAGCGTCGCCTGCATTTTGGCGATCTCATCGGCCGCCGGCATCTCCTCGCCTTCGTCTTCAAAAGCAGCTGGCTCATCATCAAAACCATCGTCATCTTGGACGATTGGTGCCGCTCCCTGACCCCACGATCCGAGCACATAGCTCAGGCGGAAGCGCATATCGCGATGCTGGAGGAGCCGCTCTGCTACCTTTGCATCGGGCTCGTCATCCCAAAGAATTGCGCCGGCGTCGGCAACGCATTCGTGAACGAGCGTCTGGACGGTCCATTCGTTAAAGAAGGTTGCCACACACGCATAGTTCTCCTCAGGCGCGGTAATCACCTCAATGTCTGAGATTGTAGTGCGCGAGGCCGAGGTCGACGGGAATCGATCTCGCTCAGGATGAGAGCCTATCAGCTGGCGCAGCAACGAGGTTTTGCCGACACCGGTGGGTCCGACTAGCAGCACGCGACAATAGCCATCGTCCTTGTTCGGCAGTTTGAGCTTCTGTTCACGTACATCAAATGACCGCGTCGTAGGTGTCGTGAGATCCTCGTAAAATGCTCGAACCACGATTTCGTCGAAAACATCGCTTGCCTCGGCCTGACGGTCTGCTGAAAACCAGCTGTCATCGGCTAGGAGGGCGCTCAGTTGTTTGCGCAACTCCTCTGCGCGGGTCTCGTCGGTCGTGCCGGCGCTGCGGCGCATCTTCCGCCCGGGCTTGCCTCGCTGATCGGTCTTCAAAGGGTGACGAAACGTCAACACCCAGGTGGCGCCTTCCTTGGCTTGGACTTTCGCGGCGGTATATCGCGTCTCGTTCATCGGAGTGTTCCAGATTGTTCCAATAGCCCGTAATAGCTAACCACCAATCAGCTGTCAACTGTAACGTGGAACACTCAGGAACAATCTTGAATACCATGCTCAGTTCCGAAACTCAGCTTTGCGGTATCCTAGAACTATATGCTCTGCTCCCGCCCCTGTACGTACAATCAACGCGAAAGTGGTCCATGCCGGCTATCGGGCTGTTTCAGACGGAGAGCGTTCGAAATTCCACGGTTTGCGGTTCGTAACCGTTCAAGGCACATCACGATCGGCTAGCTCGCGCATTTGCCTTCAAACCGAGGGCTTGTCCGCGATTGCGTTGAGAAATGTCTCCAATTCCTCAATGCTGGCCATGACAGAACTAAATTCAGGCGCCGCCCCGAATATCATGGCGGACATTCTCTCGTAGTCGGATGCGAGTTTTTTGCGCATCTCGGGCGTGGGCACCAGCCGAAAACTTCCTGGGACGGCTCGATCATATCGGTGGTCCGGCGCGCGAAACATCAGCTCCTTATGCCGGCGGCAAGCGTCGGCAAGGTCAAGCATCGATGCAGTGGCCTTGCCGTAGTCGGGATTCGTCCAGATTTGATGAACATCGTAATAATGGCGCGAGTATCGATTGAGGTCTGGAACTTTGAGCGCAGGACTATCCGGCATGCTTCGTTTTTCCGTCATTTCCGTCATAGCGTGAAGGATCAGAACTTTTTCCCAAAAAGTGCGCTCTGGCTTGACGGTTGTCACATTCTGGACAGTCAGGTCACTGCCCTTTCTCATTTGCGAGGCAACGTATGGAATGATCTCTCGCTTCTCGGCCGGAACCGGATCCGGGCGTGCCCCGCCTTCGATGCGCACAGCCGCCTCGACATAACCGCCGCTCGTGTCAAAGACGCTTTTGTATCCCAGAACGAGTACGTCAAGCGCCTCCTTCTTTCGGGAGAGATCGTATCCGAAGTCGAGCGTAAAATGTCCCGATTGTCCGGTCTCTCCCTCGAGCGCAGCGATTTCCTCATCGAGCAAACGCTTGAGCGGTCCGGACATATAATGGCGCGCTGCCTCGTCCACCTGCTCGGACAAAGCCTTTTGCTGTTGATTGACGGAGGGAAGGGCTGCGATATCAGCCTCGAGCGGAACTTTTAGATCTGCCTTGTAGATGCCGATGTCGATATCTTCAGAAAAACGCTTTATCAGGCCATATGCCTTGCTGAGGCTGGTTCCGCCCTTAAAGTAGAGGCCGATAGCATCGTCCTTGCGCCGGTTGAACAAGAAGTCCAGCACCCAGCAGACGTATAGATCCTTCTCGATATTTTCGGCCCGCGTCTCCAGGTCGGACGCAGCGGCGGAAAACAGTGCTCGCCGCTCGTCAGCGGTCGAGCGAAGGATATCAATGAAACTCTGGCGCATGTTCATCCATTCCCCCGCGGCTCGGCGAAGTGCTTCCGTCTTCCTGGGGCGGCGGGTCAGCGGTTATGGTCTCCACAGACTGGTACATCCAGGCTGGGATGGCGTGAATGTTTTCGCGCAGATCCTCTACAATCGGCTGCCTGTGTGGGCTTCGTGCCAGGTAGCGGACGATACCATCGACAACAGTTTCCAGATTGGATCGCTCGTCACGAAACCAGTGGAGGGCTTGGATCACTCGCATTGCCGGCCGGCCCGCCCAAAAAGCAGTCTTTGCCGAAATGCGCTTGAAGTCCAAGATGTAGATTACAGGCTTCGTGGCCTCCGCATCGCCGGCATTGGCCTCGATCTCAATGGTTCGGGGATATGTGTCCGCGTAGATTGTAGATCTGGCGGGGACGGCCGTGGTCAGGCCAAGATCATTGGCAGCCGTCATGCCATCGACGCAAACACGAAGTTTGTCACGTCGCGCGATTGCATCGATGAATGAGGCCCGTGGCGGAAACACCATCTTGCCTGTCAGTTGGCTGACAGCTGGCTTGTCGTAAAGACCACGATGAGGGCGGCGGATGTCGCCGCGATTGGTCAGCCTCTGCAGCGCCTTTTCGACGGCGTTCGGTGTTGCGATATCCAGGAAGTCGGAGCGCGACCAAACCCCCGAAGGCGCCGCGTCGGCGATCCTTTGGTGAATGCGTTCCAAAGTGTCAGATGTGGGATCCGGCATAGTTGTCCTACATTGTGTCCAAAAATTATATACAAAAATTGGTCACCAATGGCAACTCCGCCGCTACTGACCAATTTTTATATCAAAACATTGGTCAGTAGCGTCAGCCGGCTAGGCTTTCATGGTGTCAGGTGGATGTCTTGTCAACGGATGCAAAGCCGGCGCAGACAGATTACTGAAGCAGCTGCGCCTTGAGCGCTTGTCCGACAATGGTCAACTGCAGCACCGGTTCGCCGCGGATGAAGTCTCCTCGACTAGTTCCAGCTTTTCCAGTCGCTCGACAAGCTTCTCCGACAGCCGCTTGTCACCCACCAGCCAACCCCTGCCCACTTTCCTCTGTCGCCGGAAGAAAGCAATTGCTCGAAGCGCTTCTTCTTGCGTCCGGGTCAGACTGCCTATTGCCGCGACGGCGGCGGGATGGTCTGCCGTATTATTCATGGTCTCCGCCCCCCGTTTTCTTTAGACGGGTTATCGGCTGCGGGCCACTCGTTGGCTGGTTCTTCTATCGGTTCATCCGCGGGATCAGGGTCGCGATCATAGGCGAGCTGTCGCTTTGCCAGAACGTCCTGAAGCGTCTCTACGACACGCGCTGTTCCGTGTCCCTCATTTGCGAAACGATCGATGATCTCAGCGACGGCATCATCCAACTGCTGAAACAGTCGTTCCTGATTTTCAGATCTCTCACTCATCAAAAATACTCCTGATCAGCCACCGACCCGGCGCTGCTGCCAATCCTTGTATGGCGCCATAAGCTGGCCCGGAAACCGATCCTCGATTGCCGTCTCCACCATGGCGATTTGGGCGAACACATCGCTGTCACCGCGATCTTCAGGACGAATGCTCTCGCTTGCTTCCTCAAGCTTCTTCATCAGCCCAAACACTTCCTCGTCCGTCATCGCCGCCAGACGGTCTGCGAACTCTACGGCGTCGAAATCTTGCATACCGACACTCCTTTGTTTCTCCCTTGGCCATCGCCACGGTTGGCGAGCCTGGAAACGACCGCACCAATGTGTCCTTGAGATATTCTATTCATCATCCAGTCCGATCCATACCGGCGCGTGATCACTGGTGTGCTCCCAGGCCCGCGCGAACTTATCGACGCCGCAGCTCTGCAGCCTTTCCCTCAGCGATGGGCTCAGCAGGAAATGGTCGATGCGCAGCCCGGCATCGCGAGCGAAGGCGTTGCGGAAATACTTCCAGAACGTATAGATCCGCTCCTCCGGATGCAGCAGCCTGACGGCGTCCGTCCAGCCCATGGCAATGAGTTCTGCATAAGCTGCGCGCACTTCAGGCCGAAACAGGGCGTCATCCCGCCAGCGCTCCGGTTTGTAGACGTCGAGATTGGTCGGCATCACATTGAAATCGCCGACCAGAGCCACAGGAACATCGAGTTCGAAGAGTTCCGCGGCGTAGGAATGCAGTCGCTCAAACCAGCGGAGTTTGTAGTCGAATTTCGACCCAGGTGCTGGATTGCCATTCGGAAGATACAGGCAGCCAATGACGATGCCATCGATGGCAGCCTCTATATAGCGGCTGTGGTTGTCGTCGGGATCTCCCGGCAGTCCGCGTCGTGTCTCGCGCGGCTCCTGATCCCTGGCAAGGATCGCCACGCCATTCCACGCTTTCTGGCCGTGCCAGATGGCACCGTAGCCCGCACGCTCGATCTCGCGGCGCGGGAATTTGTCGTTTGGCGCCTTCAATTCCTGCAGGCAGACGACATCAGGCTTTGCCTCGGCGAGCCAGCGGAGCAAAACCTCCAGCCGGCCATTGATCCCGTTGACGTTGTAGGTAGCGAGCTTCACCGGCGTTTCCGTCAGTGCTTGCGATCACCCTTGTCGCCCTGACCCGGTTTCGCATCATGCTTCGCGTCGTGGCGAGCATCGGCCGACAGCGAGCGGGAGACGTCGACACTCTCCTTGAATTTCCCCTCCTTGTCACGACGGACATAACGCTTGTCAGTTCCGGTATCGATCAGTTCGCGCTTGCTCATGGCAGGTCTCCTTCAGGATTGCTCCACGAAGAAACGCATGTGACCAGGAAAAGATGCACGGGAATCAAGAGACTAGCGCAGACTCGCAAAACGAGGGGGCATTATCGCGCTAAGTCCTTGAAAAATGATTCGTTTCGACTCGGAACAATTACATTCCGATTCGCTTGAATCGCATTGGTTGTATCTGGAGTTCTGCGTCATGGTTGCCCCGAGAGCGAATTGGAAAGGCTTCATCAAATTTGGAGAGGTCGCGTGTCCGGTGGCGCTCTACACCGCGGCCTCTTCGTCGGAACGAATCGCCTTCAACACTCTGAACCGTAAGACAGGCAACCGGGTGAAGCGCGAGTTCGTGGACAGCGAGACCGGCGATCCCGTCGAGCGGGACGAGCAGGTGAAGGGCTACGAGATCGAGAACGGCCAGTACGTCATCCTTGAGCCAGACGAGGTCGCGGCCACGGTCCCCGACAGCGACAAGACGCTGAAGATCGATGCCTTCATCCCCTGCCACGAGATCGATGACGTCTATTTCGACAAGCCGTACTATCTGGCGCCGGACAAGATGGGGACGGACGCCTTTGTGCTTTTGCGCGACGGCATGAAAAAAGCGAAGGTCGCGGCCATTGCTCGCACGGTCCTGTTCCGCCGCGTCCGCACCGTGCTCATCCGGCCGCACGGCAAAGGCCTGATCGCCACGACGCTCAACTTCGATTACGAAGTCCGCTCCTCCGAGGAGGCTTTCGAAGAACTGCCTGACCTGAAGATCGAAGGCGAGATGCTGGAGCTTGCCGAGCATATCATCGGCACGAAGAAGGGCAGCTTCGACGCCAGCACCTTCGATGATCGTTATGAAGTGGCTGTAGCAGAACTCGTGAAAGCCAAGATCGAGGGGAGGGCTCTTCCGAAGAAGAAGGCGCCGGCCGCATCCAAGCCGAGCGATCTTCTGCAGGCGCTCAGAGAAAGCGCCGGCATTGGTGGAAAGAAGACCGAGCCGAAGCGGACTGCCGCCAATGCCAACAAGGGCACGTCGCGCCAGAAGGCCGCCAAGTCCGCCGTCGCCAAATCAAAGTCGGCGGCTTCTCCAACCCGCCGCACCGGTTGATCGGAGGAGATCATGGCTATCCGCCCCTATTGGAAAGGCTATCTCAAGCTCTCGCTCGTCACTTGCCCTGTGCAGATGATGCCGGCGACCTCCGAAAGCGAGAAGGTTCGCTTTCACACCCTCAACCGCGAAACCCAGAACCGCGTCGTCAGCCACTATGTCGATTCCGTCACCGGCAAGGAGGTCAAAGACGAAGACGAGGTCAAAGGCTACCAGCGTGGCGAGAATGAATACATCATGCTGGAGGACGAGGAGCTGGAAAACGTCGCGCTCGACAGCACCAAGACCATCGACATCTCGACCTTCACGCCGCGCGACAGTGTGGAATGGATCTGGTTCGACACCCCCTATTACCTGTCGCCCAACGATCCGGTCGGACAGGAAGCGTTCTCGGTGATCCGTGATGCGATGGAAGCGCAGGACATGGTCGGCATCTCTCGGCTGGTCATCTCGCGCCGGGAACGCGCCGTCATGCTTGAGCCACGCGGCAAGGGTATCGTGCTGTGGACACTACGATACGGGGATGAAGTCCGCGATGAAGACACCTATTTTGCGGGCATCGATGATGACGAGACGGCGGACAGTGAGATGATGCCCCTGGTGCAGCAACTGATCAAAAAGCAGACCCAGCACTGGAATCCTAAGATGGTTATCGATCCGGTTCAGGATCGGCTGCTCGACATCATCGCCACCAAGAAGAAGGCGATGAAGAAGCCGGCGAAAGCCAAGCCGCCGGCACCGGGAAAAGCCGCACCCAACAACGTCATCAATATCATGGACGCGCTGAAGAAGTCGGTCGCGGCCGAGACCCGGTCCAGCAAATGAGACGCCGTGCCAAGCCGCTTCTCCAGGACGATACCTTCACCGCGAAATCGCAGCCGCGCCGAAAGCGCGACCCGGCTCAGCCGAATCTTCCGTTTGATCCAATGCCGGACCGGGTCGAGCCGTGCCTGGCGCTCCTGAAGGCTACGCCCCCGACCGGCCCTGACTGGGCCTATGAGATCAAATGGGACGGATACCGTCTGGCGATCCACATCGAGCCGAAAGGCGTGCGGATCATCACCCGCGGAGGCCATGACTGGACGCACCGGTTTCCAACGATTGGTGAGGCCGCCAGAAACCTGGGCGTTTCGACAGCCATCCTCGACGGTGAGGCCGTGGTGCTGAACAGCGAAGGACGCTCTGACTTTGGAGCCTTGCAGCGCTCGCTCGGCGGGCGCGGCGGCAAAAGGGCTTCGGCCGAATCCGTCCTGTTCGCCTTCGATCTTCTTTACTTCGATGGCCACGATCTGACCGGGACCGAGCTATCGGTCCGTCGCCATCTGCTTGAGGATCTGCTCGAGGGCGCGGACGGTGCAATACAGTTTTCCGAGGAGGTGCAGGGTAACGGGGCCCAACTTCTGGAAAACGCCCGCTCGCTTGGGTTGGAAGGTATCATCGCCAAACACCGGGATAGTCCATACCGATCCGGCCGGACCGGCGACTGGCTGAAGATCAAATGCATTCAAAGCGAGAGTTTTATGATCGTCGGCTACGAGCAGTCGGCGGTTGCCCGCGGTGGGATCGGTAGCCTCCTGCTGGCCGCCCGGCGTGGGTACGATTGGGTCTACGTCGGCGCCGTCGGCACGGGCTTCAAGGAGAAAGATGCGGCGTACCTGAAGAAGACGCTCGATAAACTGAAGACGAGGACGCCGGTCGTGCCGCTCAAGGGCAAGAACTACGTCTTCGCGCAGCCGACGCTGATCGCCGAGATCGAGTTCCGAGGCTGGACCGACGACGGCAATCTGCGGCACGCATCTTACAAAGGTCTTCGGGAAATCCAGGATAATGCTGCGGTTTACGCGCTCGACTGACCTGATGTAGGCAGCCTCCGCGACTTCCCATTTTTTTCTGCTGACTCTCTTGAATCCGAAATTCTCAGAAAACAAATCGATTACCGCCAGCCGCTGATGACAGGGCTGGCCTTGCTGGGAGCGCCGCCTTTCGGCGCCCCGTACCCATGTTGCTTCAAGGAGGATATGGCTATGGCAACATCTTATGACTACGCACCTCTCTTCCGGTCCAGCGTCGGCTTCGACCGGGTCTTCAATCTTCTCGAAAACGCCCAGCGTGCCCGTTCGATCAGCGACTGGCCGCCTTACGACATCGTCAAGACTGGCGACGACAGCTACCGCATCTCTATCGCGGTCGCAGGCTTTGCCCAGGACGATCTCGACATTACGTTCCAGTCCAACCTTCTGACCGTTACCGGAAAGAAGCAGGAGACCGCCAATGACGGCTACCTGCATCGCGGCATCGCCGGCCGGCCGTTCGAGCACCGCTTCGAACTCGCCGACCATGTCCGAGTGAACGGCGCCGACCTGCAGAACGGTCTCCTGTCGATCGATCTCGTTCGTGAGATCCCGGAGGCCTTGAAGCCGCGGAGGATCGATATCCAGACTAGCCCGGCTCGAGCGCAAAAGGTCGCGCCGGCGCAGATCGAAGCGCAGAAAGCCGCCTGATCGAAACCTTCAGAACGGGCGCCGTGTGGCGGCGCCCGTCAACATCGCGGGTTGGGAAGGAGAGCGTCATGAAACCCGATATGTTCAGAGAACCTGTTACCATCCTTGTCGGCCTTGGTTTTCCGGCTGAGGTCCACACTGTCATGGACGCCTACCGGCATCTGGCAGAATGGCCGGCCTCATTGAGAGACGCTGCGCATTCAATGGCGCTCAAGGCATGCAGTGCCGCGTTGCGGGGCGAGATCGAAGCGGAAACCGCGCGAGGCTTTTTCGCGGCCTTTGCTGGCAAGCACGATCTACTGGCGCCAGACACTGGGGTAATTGCCGCCTTCCGTCGGCGGCACGACAAAGATCCGCACGTTCGCTAGGGAGGCCGACATGCACGAGATTTTGCAGCATGCCGCAAGTAGTGCCGCTACGATGGGTCCGACGATCCTGCTTCAGGGCATGCAGATTAAGCGGCCGCTTGACGTGGTAAAAGCGAGCGCACTCTGCGCGGACGACAAACGGACGATCCTGGCCTCATGGGCTTCGGACTTCTACGCGGTCGATTCAAAGCCGGCGTTCCGTCATATTCCCGGAACACCGGAGCCGGTTTCCATCGACGATGTTCGGGCTGCTCTCCGAGAACTTGATCGGCGCTACGGCTTCTGATCTCCGGCTTTTCACGCGGCCTGTTTCATCGACTTGGCGAGCCGCTTGATTGCCTGTTCCAGCGAACGCTGCCCGTCGCAGTAATCCTGCCAGGCGCTGGTCTTTTGGAGGAGCGCCGGCACAGTTCGGATTGTGAAGCGTTTTGGATCGAGGTCCGTCTTCACCTGGCTCCAGGTGAGCGGCATGGACACCGTGGCGCCTGGCCGGGCGCGCGGCGACAGCGGCGCCACCGCCGTCGCCATCCGGTCATTGCGCAGATAGTCGAGGAAGATGCGGCCGTTGCGCTGGTTCTTCGCCATCTTGATCAAATAAAGCTCAGGGTTCTCGCGTGCCATCTGCTGGCAGACATCGTGTGCGAACCCTTTTGCCTCCGGCCAGGACAGCTTCTTACCCTTTGCCACCGCCAGCGGCGTGACCACGTGCAGACCTTTGCCACCGGTCGTCTTGCAAAAGCTGACGAGGCCCAGTTCCTCCAGCCGGTCGCGCATTTCCCGGGCGGCTTCGACCACGGTTGAGAACGGGACATCCGGGCCTGGATCGAGGTCGAAGACGAGACGGCCGGGCACTTCCGGCTGGCCCGGTTCGCAATTCCAGGGATGCAGCTCGACGCCGCCTATCTGCGCAATGGCGGCAAGACCCTCGATGCGATCGATCTGCAGGTAGGGTTTCTTGTCGCCGAACACCTTGACCAGTTCGAGCAGGTTGGACGTTCCCGGCATCGCGTGCCGCTGGAAGAACTGCTCGCCGCCGATGCCATCCGGAGTCCGGATGATCGAGCATGGCCGTCCCTTGATATGGTCGATCAGCCATGGACCTACTGCCTCATGATAGTGGGCCAGATCTTCCTTGGTCACCGGCTTCCCGTCGTTGGCATCCGGCCAGAGCGGCTTGTCTGGGCTGGAGATCATGACGCCCATTACCTCGGCCTTGGCATTCTTGCCGCGCGACGGTCTCGATGGCTTTGTGACGGCTGGGGTCGGCGTGTCGGTTTTTGCCGGAGATGCCGGCTTTTCTGCCTCGACTTCGGCTGCGGGCTTGTCTTCGCGCAGTCCCTTGAACGCCGCTTGGCGGACGAGGCCGTCCGCCGTCCAGCCGGCGAACTGAATCTCGGCGACCAGTTCAGGTTTAACCCACACGATGTTGGGATCCCTCTTCGGCGCGCCGATGCCCGTGAACGGTGATTTCTCGGCCTCGATCTCGCGGAGGCTCGGCAAGATCGTATCGACCGTTTTGGCCCCGTAGCCGGTTCCAACCCGGCCCACATAGACGAAGTGATCGCCCCTGAAGACGCCAACCAACAGGGAACGAAACTTGCCGTTTGTCGTGGCATAGGCGCCGATGACGACTTCATGGCCAGCGCGGCACTTGGACTTCGCCCAGGTCTCGGTGCGGCCCGATTGATAGGGCGCGTCCGCCTGCTTTGAGACGATGCCTTCCAGCGAGAGCTTGCACGCCGATTTGAGAACGGCGTCGCCACCGGTTTCGAAATGTTCGACGAAACGCAGACGCGGATCCTCGCCGGCATCGCTCAACAGTGTCTGCAGGCGGTCCTTGCGCTCGGTCAGCGGCAGTTGCCGCAGGTCTTCATCGCCCTCGAACAGCAGATCGAAAGCGAAGTAGACCAGTTCGTCGGTCTTGCCTTCCGACAGTGCGGCCTGAAGTGCTGCGAAATCTGGCGCTCCGTTTTCGTCGAGGGCGCAGATCTCCCCGTCGATGATGGCGTCAGGCAAGTTTGCGGCCGATGTTGCAATCGCCGGATACTTGGCGGTCCAGTCCAGGCCCTTGCGGGTCTTCAGCGTCACCTCGCCGTTTTCGATGCGCGTCTGGATGCGGTAGCCGTCGAACTTGATCTCGTGGATCCATCCCTTGGCTGAGGGCGGGCGTTCCAGCGTTTCGCAAAGCTGTGGGGGAACGAACTCTGGCATCGCCGACTTCGCCGCTTTTTTCGGTGCTGGCTTCCGCTTTGTCTTCGTGTCCGCAGCACGTTCCTCTGCCGCCAGTCCATGATTGCTGTCCCACACCGCATCCGCCTGAACGTCGCCGCTTTGGACCATGAACGGCTTCGGCTTCCGGCCCTTGCCTGCAGCGATCGCCTCCATGGTTCGGCCCGACGCTACCGACGTTGCGTTGGCTTCAAGGACCGCCGCGCCATTCTCCTCGACCGAGAAATCGTCGTGATGCTTGATCAGCAGCCAATTCGTCCGCTTGCCGCCGTCGCGATCATTCCGCATCCGCACCAGCACGAAGCTGCCGTGCAGCCGCTCTCCCTCCAGTGTGAACTTAAAGTCGCCTTTGGCCAGCGCCTGCTCAGGCGTCTTGTTGCCCTCCGGCTCCCAGTAGCCACGGTCCCAGAGCATGACCGTGCCGCCGCCATACTGTCCCTTGGGTATCGTGCCTTCGAAATCGCCGTAGTCCAGCGGGTGGTCCTCGACCTCGACAGCCAGGCGCTTGTCGTGCGGATCGAGCGACGGTCCTTTGGTGACAGCCCAGGACTTGAACACGCCATCGAGTTCGAGCCGCAAGTCATAATGGAGCCGCGTGGCGTCGTGCTTCTGAATGACGAAGCGCCTGCGGTTCGACGCCTTCAGCTTCGCTGCGCCACTCGGCTCCTGCGTCTTCTGAAAATCGCGCTTCTGCTTGTAGGTCGAGAGCTTGTCGTTGGCCATGGCAGTCCCCGGTACAAATCCGCCTCCCGCCTCGGATGAAGACGGGATGAGGCACGGCCGGACAGGTTGGACGCTCGACTGCCGTTTCGTTGGCCGCGATGAGAAACCGGAAAAACCATCGCGTTCGTCATCCCTGTCACGTCCGGTTGACACAGCACGCGACCTCAACATGCAAAAAGCAATAGATTGTCGTTTTGTTCCGAATGGTTAGATGCCTTGCTGCTCTCTCCGTCCCGCCAACTGGCCTGCATTCTCCGCATGACTGCACTGCAGCAAAGTCTATTTAATAGGCGCGGAGAACCGGTATGATCACGGTATCGAACTGATGCACCTCCTCCCGCGTCAGTTGGATGTGCAAACGTCCTACTCCTCCTCCCGAGGGCGTTTGCTGGAACGGCAACACTCCTCCTCCCAGTTGCTGTTCAGTTATTTTCGGAAAAGCCTGCCGCACCTCTTCCCGCGGCAGGCTTTTTCGTTTCGGCCGCTATCAAGTCGCGGCATCGTTTAGCTCCTCGTGCAACACGCGAAAAAAATGAGTCGGGGCAAATACTTGGCGCCGAGTGGCTAGATCACTGATTCGTTTAATGATTCGAATATCGGCGTTTCAGCCGGCCCTAATTTATCCTCCGGAAGCCCGCTTGACTCTTTTTCGACAACGGAACAAAAAGAGAACTCCTATATTTTGAGGGGCATGAAGTCCCGTGCAACACGAGCTGAGGAGGTCCGTGAACGATGTCGCGCGCCCATAATCCTCGGGTCATCGAGGAGCTGAGAGACCGCATCGCGCACCTGGAGGGCAATGCGGCAAAGAAAGCCGTTGTGCTGCCTTTCGGCGTTCGCGAGATGGACGAGCATCTGCCGGGAGGCGGGCTTTTATACGGCGCTCTTCATGAGATAGCGGGCGGCGGAGCCGGCACGGTCGATGGTGCCGCAGCAGCTTTGTTCGCAGCCGGAATTGCCGCGCGTTCAAAGGGCAAGGTGCTTTGGTGCCTGACGAGGCCCGACCTCTTTTTCCCGGCGATCGCGCAGGCGGGCCTGCATCCTGACCGCGTGATCTTCTGCGAAGGCGATAAGGAGGAGGACGTCCTGGCTTCCATGGAAGAGGGGCTTTCATTCGGGGGGCTGGCTGCAGTGGTCGGGGAGCTGGTTCGATTGCCAATGGTGGCATCCCGGCGGCTCCAGCTGGCCGCCGAAAAAACAGGAACCATGGGGCTCGTTGTCCGCAGGTGGCGGCGGCAGACGGAAGCGTCGGACTTCGGCAATCCGACTGCCTCGACGACACGATGGAGGGTGAGCGTGCTTCCGTCGGAGGCATTGCCAGTCGCCGGCGTCGGGCGGGCCCGATGGCTGGCGGAATTGATGCGTGTGAAGGCAGGCGAGTGTGCTGAGTTTGAACTAGGAGCCTGTGATGCCAAGGGTCGTGTGTGTCTACTTCCCCACTCTGCCAACAGACCGGATACGACGGCATGGAGAGGGAGCCGTGCCAGCTGACCAGCCGCTCGTCGTCATTTCCAAATCGGGGTCGAAACGCTGGATTTCGGCGCTCGATACCACCGCGCGCAAACTTTGCCTCAAGGCCGGCATGCCCGCGAGCAAAGCTCAGGCTATCGTCGCCAATCTGACGGTGATTGATGCCGATCCTGCCGCCGACGCTGCTGCCCTTGAACGCCTGGCGCTGTGGGCGCTGCGGCAGTACAGCCCTGTCGTTGCCGTCGACGGCCTGGACGGCATCGTCATGGACACCGAAGGCGCCGATCACCTACAGGGTGGCGAAGACCTGCTGATTTCCGGGTTGGTCAACGGGTTGAGGGGACGCGGCCTGACCGCCCGCGCTGCCGTCGCCGACACCTGGGGAGCAGCGCATGCTATCACCCGCGTAACGTCGGCGGAGACGACCGTTGTTCCGGTAGGCGGTGTTGCTAAGGCGGTGACCAGCCTGCCGATCCACTGTCTGCGGCTTGCCCCCGACACGATCCACGGGCTGCGGGTGATGGGGGTCGAGACCGTCGGTGAACTCTCCGCCATGCCGCGTGCACCGTTGACGCTGAGATACGGACCAGAGGTCGGCCGGCGGCTGGATCAACTCTTCGGACGGATGGCAGAACCGATCGAACCCCTGCGCACTCCTGAGCTTGTCGAGGCAGCGAAGAACTTTCAGGAGCCGATCGGCGCGGCGGAGACGATCGCCAAATACGTCCGCCGACTGGTCGGGGAACTCACGTCAAAGCTGGAGGCACGCGGTCTCGGCGTCAGGCGTTCCGATCTTGTCATCCACCGTGTCGACAACACCCGCCAGTGCATTCGAGCCGGATTGGCAAAACCGGTGCGTGACCCCGCCCCGCTGTCAAAGCTTCTCTGCGACCGCATCGAAAAAATCGACCCCGGCTTCGGGATCGAACGGCTGGTACTTGTCGCCATCATGGCAGAGCCATTGGAAGAGCGGCAGGTCGCGTCCTCGCTGATCGAGGAGGAGGTTGTCGATGTCACGCCGCTCGTCGACATTCTCGGCAACCGCGGCCAGCGTCTCTACCGGGTCACGCCGGTCGCGTCCGACGTTCCCGAGCGATCGGTGATGCGCATCGGCCCAACGGTCGACGAGACCGGCGCAACATGGGCCGCCAAATGGCCGAGGCCCTCGCGGCTGCTGGCAAACCCGGAACGGATCGATGTGACGGCTCTGCTTCCCGACCAGCCACCAGCTGTCTTCACCTGGCGCGGCAAGCGCCGTCGCGTGAAGCGGGCAGACGGGCCGGAGCGCATATTTGGCGAATGGTGGGTGCGGCCGAAAGAGCATGCCGCTGTGCGGGACTATTTCGTGGTCGAGGACGAGGCCGGCGAACGCTACTGGGTCTACCGCGCCGGCGACGGCGTTGATGCCGACACGGGCTCACACCTCTGGTTCCTGCATGGAGTGTTCGGATGAGATACTCCGAGCTTCAGGTCACCACGCATTTCTCGTTCCTGCGCGGTGCCAGTTCCGCCGAAGAACTGTTCGCCACCGCCGCAGCACTTGGCATTGACGCCTTGGGTGTTGTCGATCGCAACTCGCTGGCCGGGATTGTCCGCGCCTGGGAGGCGGCCAAGACTACGGGCGTGCGGCTGGTGGTCGGCTGTCGTCTCGATCTTTCCGACGGCATGTCGATTCTGGTCTACCCGATTGACCGACCGGCCTATTCCAGATTGACCCGCCTGCTGTCGCTTGGCAAGAGCCGGGGAGGCAAGGGCAAGTGCATCCTCGATCTTTCGGACGTTGAAGCCTATAGCGGCGGGCTGATTGCCGTGCTCGTCCCGGATGAGGCCGACGAGACCACCGCAGGTCAACTCAGGAAGATCGCCGCGATCTTCGGTGACAGAGCCTACGTTTCTCTGTGCCTGCGCCGTCGCCCGAATGATCGCCTGCGGCTCCATAACCTGTCGAACATGGCCGCGCGCCACAAGGTCAAGACGGTCGTTACCAACGACGTGTTGTTTCACGATCCCAGTCGCCGGCAGTTGCAGGATATCGTCACCTGCATCCGCAATCGGACGACCATCGACAGCGTCGGCTTTGATCGCGAGCGGCATGCCGATCGCTTCCTGAAAGTGCCGGAAGAGATGCACCGGCTGTTTTCCGAGTATCCGGAAGCGCTGGCACGAACGCGCGAGATCGTGGAGCGCTGCCGCTTCGACATGAGCGAGCTTCAGTATCAATACCCTGAAGAAGCGCTCGTGCCGGGCCTTGATGCCCAGCAGTCATTGACCAAATTCGCCTGGGAGGGCGCTGCCACCCGATATCCCGAGGGGATCCCCGACAAGGTCCGCAAGGCGATCCTCCATGAACTCGAACTCATCCGGGTGATGAAATACGCCCCATACTTCCTCACTGTCTATAGCATCGTCCGGTTTGCCCGATCACAAGGCATCCTCTGCCAGGGGCGGGGGTCGGCGGCAAACTCGGCCGTCTGCTATTGCCTGGGTATCACCAGCATCAACCCGGAAACCGGTGACTTGCTGTTCGAGCGCTTCGTTTCGATGGAACGCGACGAGCCGCCTGATATCGACGTCGACTTCGAGCATGCCCGCCGCGAGGAGGTCATCCAGTGGATATACGAGACTTACGGCCGTTCCCGCTCCGCGCTCTGTTCCACCGTCACACGCTACCGCGCCAAAGGCGCGCTGCGGGATGTCGGTAAAGCCTTGGGGCTGCCGGAAGATTTGATCACCCAGCTTTCATCAGGCGTCTGGGGCTGGTCGGAAGGTGTTGGCGAGAAACAGCTCATAGACAACAATATGAACACCGCCGACTACCGCCTGAAGCTGGCGCTCGACCTTTCAGCCCAGCTGATGGGCGCGCCGCGTCATCTCGGCCAGCATCCAGGCGGCTTCGTTCTGACGCAGGACAGGCTGGACGACCTCGTCCCGATCGAACCGGCGACCATGAAGGACCGTCAGGTGGTGGAATGGGACAAGGACGATATCGAGGCGCTGAAGTTCATGAAGGTCGACGTGCTGGCGCTCGGCATGCTGACCTGCATGGCAAAATCGTTCGAACTGCTGAAGGAACACAAGGACATTCGCATGGGCCTTTCCGATGTTGAGCAGGAAGATCCGGCGACCTATGCGATGATCCGCAAGGCCGACACGCTCGGGACTTTCCAGATCGAGAGCCGCGCCCAGATGGCGATGCTACCGCGCCTGAAACCTCGGACGTTTTATGACCTTGTCGTGCAGGTTGCCATCGTCCGGCCGGGACCCATCCAGGGGGACATGGTCCATCCCTATCTTCGCCGCCGCGAAGGCAAGGAGAAGGTCGAGTATCCGACCCCCGAGCTTGAGGCCGTTCTTGGGAAAACGCTCGGCGTCCCGCTGTTTCAGGAGAGCGCGATGAAGGTCGCGATGACGTGCGCGGGATTTACGGCCGGCGAGGCGGACCAGCTCAGGCGTGCCATGGCCACCTTCAAGTTCACCGGCGGCGTCTCCAAGTTCAAGGACAAGCTCGTAGAGGGCATGGTCAAGAACAACTACAGCCGGGAGTTTGCCGAAAAGACATTCACCCAGCTCGAAGGCTTCGGCTCTTATGGCTTTCCGGAAAGTCACGCCGCTAGCTTCGCGCTGATCGCCTATGCGAGCTCATGGGTGAAGTGTCATCACCCCGACGTGTTTTGTGCAGCCTTGCTCAATAGCCAGCCGATGGGCTTTTACAGCGTTGCCCAGATCGTCCAGGACGCCCGAAACCATGGCGTCGAGGTCCGGCCGGTCTGCGTCAACCGTTCGCGTTGGGACTGCACGATGGAACGTATTGGCAATTCCGATCGCTTTGCTGTTCGTCTCGGCATGCGCGTCGTCCGGGGACTGTCCACCAACGATGCAGCGCGCATCGTCCTGGCGCGGGCCGAGCAGCCGTTCGTCTCGGCCGATGACATGTGGCGACGCTCCGGCGTGTCACCGTCGTCGCTGGTCAAACTTGCGGAGGCGGACGCCTTCCTCCCGTCGCTGCAACTGGAGCGGCGGCAGGCACTCTGGGATATCAAGGCGCTCCGGGATGAACCCCTGGAGCTTTGGTCGGCCGCCGCTGAGCGTGAGGCCAAGGTCATCGCCGAAATGCAGGAGCCTAAAGTAGCATTGAAGTCGATGACCGAGGGCAGGGAGGTCGTCGAGGACTATTCACACACCGGTCTTACGTTGCGGGCGCACCCGGTTTCGTTTCTCCGAAAAGACCTCGATCGGAAGGGTATCGTTACCTGCGCCGAAGCCATGGGGCAGCGCGATGGAAGATGGTTGTGGACCGCGGGCCTTGTCTTGGTGCGACAGCGGCCGGGATCGGCCAAGGGCGTCATGTTCCTCACGCTGGAAGACGAGACCGGTATCGTCAACGCCGTGGTCTGGCCCTCGCTGTTCGAGCGCCAGCGGCGGGTTCTGATGACGGCGAGCATGATGGCGATCAATGGCCGAATCCAGCGGGAAGGCGAGGTGGTTCACCTCGTTGCCCAGCGGCTGTTCGATTTCTCGACCGACCTGGCAAGCATTGGTAATCGGGAAGGCGGCCTCGGTGACTTCCCGCTTCCCCATGGTCGCGGCGATCAGGTGAAACATGGCGGAGGGCCGGATCCTCGGGACAATCCCAAGCCGGCGATTCAGTCGCGCGATATCTATATCCCTGACCTTCATATCGATAATCTGAAAATAAAATCGAGAAACTTCCACTGAGGAGAGCGGTGTGTCGCGCCTGTTTGCAGTCACCAAGAGCCTGGAGGAGATTGTCACGTATTTCGCGGTCGACATGGCGCCGGCGCTTGAGGTGCCGAGTGAGACTGTTGAAGGCACTCCGGGCTTGATCGTCCTTGAGAAAGATGGGTTGAGACTGTTGAAGTCGATCCCATGGGGCTTTCCGCGACAGACCCGCGACATGCGGCGTGAAGGCGAGCCGCCGGGCCGCATCGGCCTCGTTGCCGACCTCACCAATCCGCTCTGGGACCGGATCGTCGTTGATCCCAAATATCGCTGTCTGATCCCGCTGACGCATTTTGCTAACCCAGACGGTGTCAAAGGGGCAAAAACCAGATCGTGGTTTTCGAAGAACCGCCAACCTTTGATGGCCTGGGCGGGCTTCTGCAAGAACACCCCCGACTTCGGCCCCGTCTTCGCCGGCATGACCATGACCGCCAACGAGAAGATCAGGCCGTTCAACGACCGAATGCCCGTTCTGCTTAAGCCCGAGGAATACGATCGCTGGCTTCACGGTTCGATCGAGGACGTCATCGCCTTCCAGTTTCGCGATCCACCGTCATCCGACGACTTCGAAATCCTGCATACGCGCGACCGCTGGCAAAGCGGCGTTTCCCCTACCAAGGCTTCACCCCGTCGGGACAACATGCTTATGTAACCGAGGTTTCCATCCTCGGCTTTCGGTCGAAAGGTCTGCAGAATGTGCAATTTGTACACCGTCCGTCTCTCCGCCGCGGAAGTAGCCGCGCACTTTCGCGTACCGAACCCGATGCAATCGAACGCGCCCGAAGAAGTCTATCCAGGTACCCCGGGAATGGTGGTGACGGAAAACGAGGGTGTGCGCGAGCTTCGCTCTATGGTCTGGGGCTTTCCCCTGCGCCTGAAAACCATGAAGCCGGAGGCAAAGCCGAAGCCGGTCAACAACATCGCCGACCTTGCGAAAGGCATGTGGGTCGGCCTTGCTCGGAAGCCGCAATGGCGATGTCTGATCCCGGTCACGGGGTTTGCCGAAGCTGAAGGTGAGAAGGGCAGGATGACCCGCACATGGTTTTCACTCAAGGACCAGCCGGTCTTTGCCTGGGCAGGGCTGTGGCGGGTCAGTGACGAGTGGGGGCCGGTCTATTCCGGTGTCATGACGGACGCGAACGAAGCAATCCAGCCAGTGCACAATCGCATGCCTGTCCTGCTCCATCCGGATGAGTACGAACAGTGGCTTCACGGTAGCTTCGATGATGCGCTTGCGTTCCAGAAGCGAACGTTTCCGCCCGAGTTGGTGACGATGGAGCGGACAACAGAGCTATGGGCGAAGAAGAAGGCAGCATCTGAGGCGCCGCTGCTGCTTTGATGGCAGCTTTTTCCTGTCGATACCGGAATTGTCAGGATGCGATGCCGATCACCAGGGCGCGCATGAGATCCTTCGATTGCTCATCCGAGGCAACAGGATGGCTCTGTGGGTTCTCTCGATCATGGTCACACGAGAAGTCGAGCTGTCGTCAAATCAAGTGAGACACCGCTCCGACAGGGGCATCCTCGGACCTGATTGAACGCTGAACAAACGGCCAAGGTGTCGGGATCGCGACAAGATCCGCAGCAGTATCATCGATGTTTGTCGATGCGTCCTACGGAGGCGTCCCAATCCCGCTCTTGATGGATGGCTTTCTGGTCCAGCCCCGGATCTCCGTCGATCAACCCGCTGCGGGGTCCGCTACGCAAGCGTGCGGCCACTCGGCTTTGCCTTCGCGGTGATCGCGACCGGTTCCGGACACTGACGGGAGCCATCGAGCGGGAATGGCCCGCTCCAAAGATGGAGCCTCAGATGAACACCGATCTTTCGCTTGCGCAGAACCACGCCTTCCAGCTTTCCCGCACCCTGATGGTTCCAGTCACGCTGTTCAGGTCCGGCGACGAGTTCGGCGTTCTGCCGAGCGACGAACTCGATGACGAAGACGATCTGGAGATCGTGCATGAATATGTTCCGGGTGGGTCTCATTGAGACCCATCACCTTCTGGGTGCCGCTTGCGAGCGGCAGGCGGCAAGGGAAGCTGCGCCGCTGCTGGCATGTCATCTGGAGCGGATGCAAATCTGCAGATTGCCAGCCGCGCCCTTGCCTCCTTTGCTCTTCGCGGACCGTCGGAAACGGTCCCGCAAATTGCGGGAGGAATGAATCTGGCAAGAAGGGCGGCGCCAGGAGCGCCGGCAGAAGGATGGAAAAACAGAAAGTGGAAGACCTGCGGGATCGTGTCCCGTGTGCCGTGGTACTGGAGCAAGCAGGGTTCGCGGTTGATCTGAAGGAAAGCACACGGCGGGCAATCAAATACCGGCGCGACGGGGAGATTGTTATCGTCATACACGGCGGCAGGGGATGGTTCGACCCGCTCTCCGAAGCCAAGGGCGATGTCTTCAGCCTCATTCAGCACGTGGAGGGCTTCTCCTTTGTAGATGCTCTCAATCGTGTCGCGTCGCTGGTTGGGGTCAACTTGCAGGAGCCACAGTGGCGACGCTCAGTGCGCGATGCGGCTCCTTCAGCATCCATCTGGGAGCGATGGGACGGTCGGCGAAAGCCATGGCGCGGGTCTTCGACGTGGCGCTACCTTTCAACCGATCGAAACGTACCGAACGAGATCATCCGGGCGGCTGTTGAGACGAACGTCCTGCGGGAAGGCCCTTATGGCAGCATGTGGGCGGCCCATGTCGATGACGCTGGTGCCGTGACCGGCTGGGAAGAACGCGGCCCGGACTGGAGGGGGTTTTCGACGGGCGGATCGAAAGTGCTGTTCCGGCTCGGTGCCAAAGACGCCCTGCGGTTATGCCTTACCGAAGCAGCGATCGACGCCATGAGCCTCGCCGCTATCGAAGGCCTGCGCGAGGGAAGCCTCTATCTCAGCACTGGCGGAGGCTGGTCGCCGACGACGGAGGTCGCGCTGCACAAGCTGGCCGCGCGCCCCGGCGCTGTTCTGATCGCGGCTACCGATGCCAATAGCCAAGGCGAGACCTTCGCCGGCCGCCTCCGCGACATCGCCGATGAGGTGGGCTGCCACTGGTTGCGACTGACGCCGCCGGCCGAGGACTGGAATGATGCGCTGCGCGCTCGCGAGCGAGGAAGGAGCGAAAGAAGAATGGAAAGAGAGGGAGGCCTGCCGCATGCCCGCCGGCCGCGTCAAGGGTAAAGCTTCGCCCGGCTACGCCGGCCCTTGACCCGCCCGGACGGAGAGGCGGCTTGAGGGGAGGGGTCAGGAAGGGCTGAAGAGAAGATGGCGACCATGAGGATCCGCCGCGCTCCCGCCCGGACGAGGCTGAAGGAGCCCGCTCATGACCTTCTCCCCAATCCGCAAAGTTTATCAGGGTGTCGCCGATCGCCGGCAGATGTTCCGCATGTTCGATCGACACGCGCAGCGCCCGAACAGTTGGGAGGGCGATGGTGGTGCCCTCTACTGCGGCGAATGGTTCGAGATCGGCCCGTCGTCACACGACTATATGTTCGAGATCCTCCCGCCGCTCTGGACGCGCGGCGAGATGTTCGCTATGCGCGAATTCCTCACCGACAGCATCACCAGCGTTTTCTACACGCTGAAGATCGACGACCGCATGCGGCATTTCCACGGTTATTGCGATCTCGCCGACAGGCGTTCGCCCGAACGAATGCGGGACGCGATTGTCGAGCGCGAAACCCGGCCCGTTCGGACGATGACGCGCGAGGAACGCCTGGATCACATCTGGTCGAGCACGAACGATGAGTATCGCGGCTATGCCGGGGAGCGTTGGCCAGACCGCGACCGCGGCAAGCGCACCGTGTTGTTCTACGGAGGACGCCAGGGCACCGTCCTGAAGCTGCTCGAGGATCTCACTGAGGACGAGATCGCCGCCAAGCTTCCGGTGCATTTGCGCTTTCTGCCTGACGCGATCGCAGCGTGAGGAGGATGCTATCCATGCTTTCCTTCCCGATGGAATCCGTGCGGGCGGTGATCGCCCGCGGTCGCGCCGACGCCGAGGCCAATGGCGGCTTTCGCAATCCCCATTATGGCCTTCATCCCGGTCGCGACGAGCAGCCGGGTGTATGGCTGGTAGGTGATCACAGTGTCTATCTTTGCTCGAACGGTAAATTGCCCGATGGCGAAAAGCCTTTCGTTGCTTACGCGCTCGAATGCGATCCCCGCACCAACGACGACTGGTTTGAGGTCAAGCGCAGGACCTTCGGCGGAGATGACGGCGTGGAATTCATCGACGCTGTGCAGCTGGAGGCGATGATCGCTGCCACGGCGAACCCCAGGCATCTCGGCATCACCTTTGACGACCACTCGATGGAACTCTTCATCATCGAGTGGTCGTAGCGTTCCCGCACCATCGGGGTTCCAACCTCAATCAGCGTCCCTTCGCCGCCACTCGCCCTGGCGGAGCGATGACGCGCGCTTTCAAAAGGAGATTTGATCATGAGCAACGATCCCTTCACGCTCGATATGTTTGGCAATACTGCGCTGTCGTCAGGACTTGGCCTCGGCGTCACGGCCTTTGGGAGCTTCGCGCCCGAGCCTGCCAATGACGACGATCCCGAACCCACACCGCCGGCACCCGCCTCGGCCATGCGGCCCGGCGGCGTTCCAGCCCCTGTTGCGCGCAAACAGGGCGACCGTGAAAACTTCTATTTCGACGATGGCGAGGATCGCGGCCTGGCCGCCTCTTGGAAGGAGCGTGCGCGGTTGAACATCGCTGCCATTCTTTCCGCCGACCAGCTCGAAAAGCTCGCCATCCCAGCAACACGCGAGCAGCAGAAGCGTCTGATCCGCTTCACCGGATTTGGCGCCGGTGAGCTTGCTAACGGCATCTTCCGCCTTCCGGGTGAGGCGGATTTCCGGGATGGGTGGGACGATCTCGGCAGCTCGCTCGAGACCGCCGTATCCGAGAGCGATTATTCCAGCCTGTCGCGCTGCACGCAGTATGCCCACTTCACGCCGGAATTCGTCATCCGCGCCATATGGTCAGGATTGCAGCGCATGGGCTGGCGCGGCGGCCGGGTGTTGGAACCGGGTATAGGCACGGGCCTGTTTCCCGCCCTGATACCCGAGCGCTATCGCGACGCTAGCTATGTCACCGGGATCGAGCTTGACCCTGTAACGGCGCGGATCGCTCGGCTTCTGCAGCCGAAGGCACGGATCATCAATAGCGACTTTGCCCGAACTGACCTCGCGCCGATCTACGATCTCGCCATCGGCAACCCACCCTTTTCGGATCGCACCGTGCGCTCTGACCGCGCCTATCGTTCGCTCGGCCTGCGTCTGCACGACTACTTTATTGCCCGGTCGATCGACCTCTTGAAGCCCGGCGCGCTCGCGGCCTTCGTCACATCGCATGGCACGATGGACAAGGCCGTCACGACCGCGCGCGAGCACATCGCCAGGTCGGCCAGCCTTGTCGCTGCCATTCGCTTGCCCGAGGGCAGTTTCCGTCAGGACGCCGGCACGGACGTCGTGGTCGACATCCTGTTCTTCCGCAAGCGCAAGGTTGGCGAGCCGGAGGGGGACCAGACATGGCTCGATGTGGATGAGGTCCGCCCCGCCATCGAGGATGAGGGCGCGATCCGAGTAAATCGCTGGTTCGCCCGGCACCCCGACTTCGTTCTCGGCACCCACGCGCTGACCTCCGGACCGTTTGGCGAAACCTATACCTGCAGGCCTCACTTCGGACTCGGTCTCGAGGCCGCCCTGAACGCCGTCACCGAACTTCTTCCCGAAGGCATCTACGACGGAGAGCCGACGGAGATCGACACCGAGCTGGAGGACGAACTCGCCGACATCGTCGATCTGCAGCCGAGGGACGGCGCAATCCGCGAAGGCAGCTTCTTCCTCGACCGGTCGAAGGGTCTGATGCAGATCCTCGAAGGCGCGCCCGTACCAGTCACGGTGCGCAAGGCGCGCAGCGGGGATGGCATCTCGGAAAAGCATGTCCGGATTATCTCGAAGCTGATCCCGATCCGAGACGCGGTGCGCGAAGTGCTGAAGGCGCAGGAACAGGATCGCCCGTGGAAGGATCTTCAGGTCCGCCTGCGCATCGCCTGGTCGAGTTTCGTGCGCGACTTCGGGCCGATCAATCATACCACCGTTTCGATCCAGGAGGATGCGGAGACCGGCGAGGTCAAGGAGACCCATCGCCAGCCGAACCTTGCACCCTTCCGCGACGATCCCGATTGCTGGCTGGTCGCCTCGATCGAGGACTACGATCTGGAGACCGACACGGCGAAGCCGGGTCCGATCTTTTCCGAACGCGTGATTGCGCCGCCGGCTGCGCCGACCATCACATCTCCTGCCGATGCACTCGCCGTCGTGCTGAATGAACGTGGTCACGTCGATATCGACCATATCGCCGAACTGCTGCATTGCGATCCGGGTGCGGTGATTGGCGATCTCGGCGATGCCATCTTCCGGAACCCGGCTGATGGCGCATGGCAGACGTCGGACGCTTATCTCTCCGGACCGGTGCGCACGAAACTTGCCGCGGCCATCGCAGCTGCCGACCTCGACCCAGCGTTCAAACGGAATGTCAGCGCGTTGCAAGAGGTGCAGCCCGCCGATCTTCGGCCGTCCGATATCACGGCCCGGCTCGGCGCACCATGGATCTCGGCCTCCGATGTGGTCGCCTTCGTCAGGGAGACGATGGGCGCCGAGATCAAAATCCACCACATGCCGGAAATCGGGTCGTGGACGGTGGAAGCTCGCCAACTCGGCTATATCGCGACCGGCACGTCGGAATGGGGGACGGACCGCCGACACGCGGGCGAGTTACTCGCCGACGCCCTGAACTCGCGGGTGCCGCAGATCTTCGACACCTTCAAGGACGCCGATGGCGAGCGCCGGGTTTTGAACGTGGTCGACACCGAAGCGGCCCGCGACAAGCTGCAGAAGATCAAGACGGCCTTCCAGTCATGGATCTGGACCGACCCGGATCGTACCGACCGGCTGGCGCGGGTCTATAATGACCGGTTCAACAATATCGCGCCGCGAATATTCGACGGCAGCCATCTTCAACTTCCGGGCGCCTCAGGCGCCTTTGTTCTTTATGGCCACCAGAAACGCGGCATCTGGAGGATCATCTCCTCCGGCTCGACCTATCTCGCCCACGCCGTCGGCGCCGGCAAGACCATGACCATGGCGGCGGCCATCATGGAACAGCGGAGGCTCGGCCTGATCGCCAAAGCGATGCTTGTCGTGCCCGGCCATTGCCTGGTACAGGCGGCCCGCGAGTTTCTGGCGCTCTATCCAAACGCACGGATCCTTGTCGCAGACGAGACCAACTTCACCAAGGACAAGCGCGCCCGGTTTCTGTCGCGGGCGGCCACTGCCACCTGGGATGCAATCATCATTACGCATTCGGCATTTCGCTTCATCGCCGTGCCCTCGGCCTTCGAGCAACAGATGATCCAGGACGAACTGCAGCTCTACGAGGACCTACTGACCAAAGTCGATAGTGAGGACCGCGTCTCGCGAAAGCGCCTCGAGCGGCTGAAGGAGGGACTGGAAGAACGTTTGCAGGGTCTCTCCACCCGCAAGGACGACCTTCTGACGATCTCCGAGATCGGCGTGGATCAGATTGTCGTTGATGAAGCGCAAGAGTTCAGAAAACTCTCCTTCGCCACCAACATGTCGACGCTGAAGGGCATTGATCCGAACGGCTCGCAAAAGGCCTGGGACCTCTACGTCAAGTCGCGCTTCATCGAAACGAAGAACCCCGGTCGTGCTCTGGTGCTGGCGTCGGGCACGCCGATCACCAACACGCTCGGGGAAATGTTCTCCATCCAACGGCTGCTCGGCTACCAAGCCCTGCATGAACGTGGCCTGCATGAGTTCGACGCCTGGGCGTCCAACTTCGGCGACGAAAAGACGGAACTGGAGCTTCAGCCGTCAGGGAAATACAAGCCGGTCAGCCGCTTCGCCTCCTTTGTCAACGTGCCCGAACTGATCGCCATGTTCCGCGCCTTCGCCGACGTGGTGATGCCGGAGGATCTCAAGGCATATGTGAAGATGCCCGATATCGCCACCGGCAAGCGGCAGATCCTGACCGCGGCCCCGACGCCGGCCTTCAAGACGTATCAGCGGATCCTCGAAACTCGCATCAAGGCGATCGAGGAGCGTGATCGTCCTCCAGAGCCAGGTGATGACATTCTGCTTTCCGTCATCACGGACGGCCGCCATGCGGCAATCGATCTCAGGCTCGTGATGCCGGCCATGGGGGACGAACCGGACAACAAGCTCAATCTTCTGGTCCGCAATGCCCACCGCATCTGGCAGGAGACAGCAGACAACAGCTACATCCGTCCGGACGGCAAGCCATACGAGCTTCCAGGCGCGGCCCAGATGATCTTCTCCGATCTCGGCACGATCAATGTCGAGGCATCTCGGGGGTTCTCGGCCTATCGCTGGATCCGCGACGAACTGATGCGTATGGGCGTTCCCGCTTCGGAAATCGCCTTCATGCAGGACTTCAAGAAGACGGAGGCCAAGCAGCGGCTGTTCGGTGATGTCCGCGCCGGCAAAGTTCGTTTTCTGATCGGCTCCTCCGAGACGATGGGCACCGGCGTCAATGCGCAGCTGAGGCTGAAGGCTCTCCATCATCTCGACGTCCCATGGCTGCCATCACAGATCGAGCAGCGGGAGGGCCGCATCGCCCGCCAGGGCAACCAGCACGATGAGGTCGACATCTTCGCCTACGCCACGCAAGGGTCTCTCGACGCGACGATGTGGCAGAACAACGAGCGCAAAGCCCGGTTCATAGCGGCTGCGCTCAGCGGTGACACGTCGATACGCAGGCTTGAAGACCTCAACGAAGGCGCCGCCAACCAGTTCGCGATGGCCAAGGCCATCGCCTCCGGCGACGAGCGCCTGATGCAGAAGGCCGGGCTGGAGGCCGATATCGCCAGGCTCGAACGGCTGCGGGCCGCCCATGAGGACGATCAATATGCCGTCCGCCGGCAGATCCGCGATGCCGAGCGTGAGATCGAGACTGCCAAGCGAGGGATCGGTGAGATCGGCCGGGATATCGAACGTCTGACGCCGACGTCAGGCGAAAGTTTCGCCATGACCGTGACGGGCAAGCCATACACCGATCGAAAGGAGGCTGGACGAGCCTTGATGAGGGAAATCCTCACTCTGGTTCAGCTACAGCAACAGGGCGAGGTTCACATCGCTTGCATCGGCGGGTTCGATCTCGTCTATACCGGCGAAACCTTCGGCCGTGGTGACAACTACCACTACCAAACGCTGCTCCAGCGCACCGGGGCCGACTACGAGATCGAATTGCCCGTCACCGTCACGCCGCTCGGGGCGATCTCTCGGCTTGAACATGCGCTTGACGGCATGGAGGAGGAGCGGGAGCGTTACCGCCAGCGTCTGGAAGAGTACCGGCGCAGGCTTGCATCCTATCAATCCCGGCAGGGCGGCGCCTTCGCCTTCGTTGATGAGCTGGCCGACAAGCGCCGAAAGCTCCGGGAAGTCGAGGAAGCGCTCGCGAACTCCTTGGTCGATGACGCGGCCGCTGAGAGGGCCGCCGCTTAGCCCGTCTGTTGACGCAGCTCGTCAACCAGTTCCGGGTGACGGTCAAGGAGACGCAGCAACTGGCTGGTTGGACCGCTCGGCTCGACCAGTCCCCGTTCGTACTTGTCGAAAGCGTTCTCTCCGACTTTGAGAATGCCACCGGCCTCTCGCTGCGACAGGTTCAGTTTCTGTCGCACACGCCGGATGGTGGTTGGTGAGGGAATACCCTCGACCTCTTCCTTCAGCGCACGCAGCGCCGCATCCGTCACCTCCATGTCGTCGCCGACATGCACGCCGTCATCGCCGTTTTCCGGATAATAGCCGGGAAGATCGACCGTCCTGCTTTTGCCCTTATAGGTCACAACGAAGGGGCGAACGTCTCGGCGCAGGACCTCACCGGTCTCCGGAGAGACCATCGTGTCGGGCAGTATCTTTTCCGCAGATGCCATCCTATTTCTCCTTGAACGACATGACCCGGAATTCGGTGATCACGTCCGCCTGGAATTTCACATAGAGCACCATGTCTTCGTCCGGCACGGGAACATGGTAGACGTCCTGCCAGACGCGATGATCGGCATTGGTCGTCATCGACTTGTAGAACATGCGCCGCTCGATCCCTCCGATCGTTGAAACGATGGCAGCGCGATCGTAGCCGAGAGACGCTGCGTCACGAAGAGCCGTCGTCGTGATCGCCAGAGCCTGCACCGACTCCAAGGCAGCTTTGATTGCTTCGAGATCGTATGTCGCCCGCATCTTTTCCATGGCCTAATATGCCACCTTAATGGTGGCAGTTCAAGATGTCTGAGAAAGAGAGGGGAAGGAAAGTAAACCCTCTCGCAGACCGGGCTTCCCGGCGACGCTGTCGCTCAACCGCTCCCTGCGCAACCCTGCCCGTCGTTCTCGCAGGGCTCTGCCCCGCTCGCCCTGACGGTCAGGGCCGCTCGGGCGCAGTTGCGCCGCTTAGACCGCCCTGCGGTCCGGGAGGTGTCTTCGGAAAGAACTGAAGGCAGGAAGGACCGGTGAGGTGCCGGTTCCGATACCCGGAAGGAACAGATCCCATGCAGATCCTCCAACTTGATCCCCGTGCGCTGAAGGACAATCCCGACGACACCCGCCGCTCGAAGGCGTCGCCGCAATCCGATGCGCTGCTGCTTGCAACGGTGAAGGCGGTCGGCATCATCCAGCCGCCGGTCATCTCCCCGGAAGTCGACGGCGGCAATGGCTATATCATCCAGGCCGGACACCGTCGCGTGAAGCAGGCAATCGCAGCCGGGCTGGAAGAAATCACGGTTCTTGTGGTTGAAGCGGCGAACGATAACGGTGCCATGCGGTCGATGGTCGAAAACATCGCCCGCGAACCGCTTAACCCCGTCGATCAATGGCGCGGCATCGAGCGCCTCGTAGCACTCGGCTGGACCGAGGAAGCGATCGGCGTGGCGCTCGCCCTTCCGGTCCGGCAGATCAGGAAGCTGCGGCTGCTGGCCAATGTTCTGCCGGTGATGCTCGACCACATGGCGCTCGGCGACCTGCCGAACGAGCAGCAGCTGCGAACGATCGCCGCCGCCTCCCTTGATGAGCAGAAGGAGGTCTGGAAGGCGAACAAGCCGAAAAAGGCCGAGCGGGCCGACTGGCACAATATCGCGCGTGCGCTCTCGAAGACGCGCATGTTCGCAAAGGATGCGAGCTTCGGCGACGACCTGGCCCAGGCCTATGGTATCGAATGGATCGAGGACTTGTTCGCACCGGCCGATCAGGACAGCCGTTACACGACGAATGTCGAGGCCTTCCTCGGCGCCCAGCAGGAGTGGATGACGAGCAACCTTCCGAAGAAGGGTGCGATCATCGAGGTCAACAATTGGGGTCAGCCGGAACTGCCGAAGAAGGCGGAGCGCGTTTACGGCAAGCCGTCGAAGTCCGACTATGTCGGCATGTATCTCGACCGTGATGGCAAAGTTCAGTCCGTGGCCTACCGGATGCCGGAAGAGAAGAAGAAAACAAAAGCCGACTCCTCCACGACAAGCGGCGCCGAGGGCCTCGACAGCGACGTGATCGTCGATGCGCCGAAGTCCCGCCCAGACGTGACCCAGAAGGGTCAGGACATGATCGGCGACTTCCGCACCGACGCCCTCCACGAGGCGCTCGGCCGCGCACCGATCGAGGACGACACGCTGATGGCGTTGCTCGTTCTCGCCTTCGCCGGCCTCAACGTCCGCATCGATTCCGGTGCGAACGACAATGTGTTCGGTTCGAAGCGTTTCAAGCGCCACGCCGCCCGGCTGATCGGTGAAGACGGAAAGCTCACCTTCGACAGGGAGACGCTACGTGTCACTGCCCGCTCTATGCTGATAGATGTCCTGTCTTGCCGGCGTGGAATGTCGAACAGCGGTGTTGTCTCCCGTATCGCAGGGAACGCTATCGGCGCCGACAGCTTCCTGCCGAATATGGGCAGCGAAGACTTCCTCTTGTGCCTGTCGCGTCAGGCGCTGGAAGCGGCGGCGAAGGAGGCGAATGTGCTTCCACGGCAGAAGGTCCGCGAGACCCGCTCCGCGCTGATCGACTACTTCAAAGAAAAGCGTTTCGTGCATGCCTCGGCGCTGTTTGCGCCGGATGCGAGCGAGATCGAAGACCTGATCAAGCATGCCGAGTATCTCGACATCGATGAGGCATCGGCTGGCACCGATGCGACCGGCCCGGAGGATGACGCTATCGACGGCAACCCTGTCGCTCCGGACCCTGAGAACGGGGATAGCGGAGCTGAAGAAGACAGCGCTGCGGATGAAGCGCCAGCTGAGGAAGACGACAGCGTCGATCCGTCCGACGACGAAGATACCTCTTCGGAAACCTTCGGTGCTCACACAGATGAGGCCTATCCCGATGATCAGTCCGTCTACGGGATCGCGGCGGAGTAGCTACCTCTCTCCATTCCCTTCCGAATGATCAGTCGCCGCCGATGGAGACCATCGGCGGCGGCTTCGTTCTTCACAACCCCTAAAAATTCAGGGAGATTTCGCATGTCTGCACATTTCGTATTTTCCGCCGCGATCGGCTCACTTATTTCCTGGTCCGACGGCACACCACGCCCGCCCGAGAGGCACAGCAAGAAGCTGGCCGTCTGGAAGACGCGCAACAGCTCCGGCCGATTGATCCGCAAGGCGGACTCCCGAATTCTCGGCAGCTATACCGCACCGGCGTCCTTCACCCTCCATGAAGGAGATATCGGCAGCCGCGGCACGATCGTCGTCACGATCTTTCGGACGTTCGGCGTCGACAGCACGCTGGCTTTCGCCGTGATCGAGCGTCCGCCGATCGGATCGATCCGCGTCTTTGATCGACCCGGACCCTCGCATGACCTGATCCATCTCGCTGCCAACCGGGAGGCGGCCGAGGCGTGGCTCAAACTCCACCCGCATCCCATGGCGGTTCTTGAAGAGGTGACGGCCGACCAGGTCGCGGCCGATCATGTCGAGGGGAGGGCAGCATGACGATGCCTCTGTCCCCAGACAATACCGCCGGCTCTACCCCTGAATATTCAGGGGTGGAGTTCGGCATCAGCGCCAACGGCTTTCCCATTGCCCGGATTAGCGAAATCACGCTTGCCATGCTGCCCTTGCCGGCGGGCGGCGGGTTTCTGGCAAGCGCGTGGGGTGAGCACCGTCCGCTTTGCGAGCTGACCCCCGCTGACTTCTATGGCCACGAGGGCCGCCTTGCCGACGAGGCTGCGTTCCGGGAGCGCGTGCTGGAAACGACAGAGCACAGGCGCGAGCTGGCGCTGCTCGATCGCGTGCCGACGCGGATGGCCTGCAGCACGCCATGGGGTGCTTCACAA
>Ga0157370_10000055_pt1 | contig 118355 bp, 113 predicted proteins | sample C35metaG_FD_113463 | JGI IMG/M metagenome (GOLD analysis project Ga0157370, IMG submission 113463) | Corn rhizosphere microbial communities from Kellogg Biological Station, Michigan, USA - C3-5 metaG | ecosystem: Host-associated > Plants > Roots > Rhizosphere > Soil | place: USA: Michigan...
CTTTTCCAGCAGCGCGCGGATTACGGCAGCGCCCAAATCAACGGCGGGAATGTTCGCCAGCGAGCCTTGGAAACTGCCGACGGCGGTGCGGGTGGCGGCTACGATTACGACGTCTTGCATGGCATCACTCCTCAAAACTGCATTTCCGGAACGTGGTCGGGAATCACCAACTCACCTGCCGTTTTTGCTTTGATTTCTTCAACGCTCACCCCCGGCGCGCGCTCTTTCAAGATGAACGCGCCGTTGTCGATTTCCAGGTAGGCCAGGTCGGTAAGCACGCGTTTGATGCAGCCTGCGCCGGTCAGCGGCAAGGTGCAGCGGGCCAGCAGTTTCGACTCGCCGTCTTTCGACGCGTGGGTCATGGTGACGATGATGTTCTCCGCGCCTGCGACCAGATCCATCGCCCCGCCCATGCCTTTTACAAGCTTGCCGGGCACCATCCACGAGGCGATGTTGCCTTGCACGTCCACCTCAAACGCCCCGAGCACGGTCAGGTCGATATGACCGCCGCGAATCATGGCGAACGATTCAGCCGAGGAAAAAATCGACGCGCCGGTGCGGGCGGTTACGGTTTGTTTGCCGGCGTTGATCATGTCGGCGTCAATCTCGTCAGCAGTCGGGAAAGCGCCCATGCCGAGCAGACCATTTTCCGATTGCAGCATCACTTCCATGCCGTGCGGCACGTAGTTGGCAACGAGCGTGGGGATGCCGATGCCGAGGTTAACGTAGAAGCCGTCCTGCAATTCGCGGGCGACACGCTGGGCCATTTGTTCGCGGGTAAGCGCCATAGTTATTGTTCTCTGCAAAAGGGATAGGGGCGGTTCAGGAACGCACAGTGCGTTGTTCAATGCGCTTCTCGAAGCGCCCGCAGATCAGGCGATCCACGTAGATGCCGGGGGTGTGAATCTGCGTGGGGTCGAGCTCGCCGGGGGCGACGATTTCCTCCACTTCCACCACGGTAATCTTCCCGGCAGTGGCTGCCAGCGGGTTGAAATTTTGCGCGGTGTGGCGGTACACGACGTTGCCGAACCAGTCCGCTTTCCAGCCTTTGACGATGGCGAAATCGCCGGTGATGGCGGTTTCCATCAGGTAAGCGCGGCCGTTGAAATCGCGGGTTTCCTTGCCTTCGGCAATCGGCGTGCCGACGCCCGTGGCCGTGAAGAACGCCGGAATGCCAGCGCCGCCAGCGCGCATCTTTTCCGCCAGGGTGCCTTGTGGGGTGAGATCTACTTCCAGCTCGCCGCTTAGCAATTGCTGCTCGAACAACGCGTTTTCGCCCACGTAGGAGGCGATCATTTTGCGGATCTGCCGGTCTTCCAGCAGCACGCCCAAGCCGAAGCCATCGACGCCGCAGTTGTTGGACACCACGGTGAGGTCGCGCACGCCTTTGCGCTTGATCTCGGCAATCAGGTTCTCGGGAATGCCGCACAGGCCGAAGCCGCCTGCGAGCACCGTCATTCCGTCCTTCAGCCCAGCCAGGGCCTCTTCGTAAGACCCCACACGTTTATCGAAACCAGCCATGGGCGACGCCTCTCTTGTTGTTCGTGAAGGCCCCTGCCGGGCCGGAGGCATGAGTGTTGAGCGGACGGATATATTTGTTAAGTTGATTTTTAAAATGGATTGATTGATAAAACAGCACAATAACCGTCGCCCTTTTATCGAGCCCGCCATGACCGTCAAACAATTGCGCGCCTTTCTCGCTGTGGCGCAGAGCCTGAGTTTCGCCCAGGCCGGCGAGCGCCTTCATCTGTCGCAATCGGCGCTCAGCCTGACCATTAAAGGATTGGAAGAAGGGTTGGGCGGCCGGTTGTTTAGTCGCACCACGCGCAATGTCAGCCTGACGCCCGAAGGCGAGGCGTTGCTGCCACTGGCGCGGCGTCTGCTGGCTGACTGGGAGAACGCCGAAGACCAATTGCGCCAACGCTTCACCCTGCAACAAGGTCGCGTAACCCTGGCGGCCATGCCCTCGTTTGCGGGGAATTTGCTGCCGCCGTTGCTGGTGGAGTTTCGCGCGCGGCACCCGAAGGTGAATGTGACGGTAAACGACGTTATCAATGAGCAAGTGATCGAGATGGTTCGCGACCGGCAGGTGGAATTGGGCATCGCCTTCGAGCCGCAGGCCGATGTCAGCCTGCACTTCACGCCGTTGTACCTGGACCGTTTCGTCGCGGTGGTCGCCGCCGATTCGCCGTTGGCCGAACGGCAGGAAGTTGAATGGACGACGCTGCTGGAATATCCCTTTGTCACGCTGCAACGCCCGTCTACCGTGCGCTTTATGCTGGAAGATCACTTGCGCCCGCGCGGCCTGAAGCTGCCGGTGGCATTCGAGAGTCATCAATTGGCGACCGTCGGCCGCATGGTTGCCAATGGCTTGGGGGTAAGTGCCGTGCCGGCGCTGTGCGTGGAGCAGATGCGTGAGCTGGGTGCGCGTTGCCTCACATTGCGTGAGCCAGTTATCGAGCGAGCTATTGGGATTTTACGGAAGGAAGATCACGAATTATCGGTGGCCGCTCAGGCGTTATACGACACGTTATTGGCGGCCAAGCCGAAAGCTGCGGGGCATTAGGACACGGTCAGGAGGAAGTGTTCGAGGGACAAAATCCAGTCGTATACGCGAACTGGAAATTCAGGTTGGGTGGCGGCCAGCGCCACAAGGGTGATAACAGCGAAGCCAATGCTTCTGGCGGCCCGTTGGAAAGGAGAGGAAGGGTTTACGTCGGATGGATGCATGATGAAAAACTCGCCGGGAAAAATGTCGGGCGAGGATCACAGAGGAACAGAAAACACTCTGTAGAAGCGGCGCTCAATGACTGTAGGAGCTTTCCTAGGACTTCGGAGTCGAGCGGCCTGTATCGCCGAAAAGCTCACTGCTAAGCTCAGGGCTCGCTTTGCCAAAATAAGGTTGATAACAACAATGCAAACGACCGAAACGACTGCCGTCCCCACCGTAAAACTGTTGATTGGCGGTGAGCTGATCGACTCCGCCAGCGCCCAGTGGCGCGACATCATCAACCCGGCCACGCAACAGGTGCTGGCGCGCGTGCCCTTCGCCACTCAGGCCGAGGTGGACGCCGCTATCAGCGCCGCCGCCGAGGCCTTCAAAACCTGGCGCAAAACCCCAATCGGTGCCCGTGCTCGGGTATTTCTGAAGTACCAGCACCTTATTCGCGAACACATGGCCGAGCTGGCGGCGATGCTCACCGCCGAGCAGGGCAAAACCCTGGCGGACGCCGAAGGTGATGTGTTCCGTGGTTTGGAAGTGGTCGAGCACGCGGCCGGCATCGGCAATCTGCAACTCGGCGAGCTGGCCAATAACGTGGCCGGCGGCGTTGACACCTACACGCTGCTGCAACCCCTGGGCGTATGCGCCGGCATCACGCCGTTCAACTTCCCGGCGATGATTCCGCTGTGGATGTTTCCCATGGCCATCGCCACCGGCAATACGTTCGTGCTCAAGCCCTCGGAACAGGATCCGATGGTGACCATGCGCCTGGCCGAATTGGCGATGCAGGCCGGTGTGCCGCCGGGCGTGCTCAATGTGGTGCATGGCGGTGCCGACGTAGTGAATCGGCTGTGCGATCACCCGGACATAAAGGCGGTGTCGTTCGTAGGTTCCACCCAAGTCGGCACCCACGTGTACAACCGCGCCACGCAAAACGGTAAACGCGCGCAATGCATGATGGGCGCGAAAAACCACGCCATCGTTATGCCCGATGCCAACCGCCAGCAAACCCTTAACAACTTGGTGGGCGCGGCATTTGGCGCTGCCGGGCAACGCTGCATGGCGCTGTCGACGGTGATTCTGGTGGGCGAAGCGCAGACCTGGCTGCCCGAACTGGTGGAGCGCAGCAAAACCCTGAAGCTCAACGCCGGTACCGAGGCCGGCGCGGACCTCGGCCCGGTGGTTTCCTGTACGGCGCTGGAACGCATTCATGGCCTGATTGCTGCGGGCGTTGAAGAAGGCGCCACGCTGGCGTTGGATGGTCGCAACCCCACGGTCGCCGGCTATGAGCGCGGCAACTTCATCGCGCCGACGCTGTTCAGCGACGTCACGCCGACCATGCGTATTTACCGGGAGGAAATTTTCGGCCCGGTGCTCTGCGTGATGAATGCCGCCACGCTCGATGAGGCCATCGCCATGATTAACGCCAACCCCAATGGCAACGGCACGGCAATCTTTACCCGCTCTGGCGCCGCGGCCCGGCATTTTCAGGAGGAGATCGACGTCGGCCAGGTGGGCATCAACGTACCGATCCCGGTGCCGGTGCCCATCTTCTCGTTCTCCGGCTCACGCGCCTCCAAGCTCGGCGACCTTGGCCCTTACGGCAAGCAAGTCGTGCAGTTCTATACGCAGACCAAAACCGTGACCCAACGCTGGTTCGATGAAGAGGACGTCGGTGCGGTCAACACCACCATCACCTTGAAATAAGCGTGGCGTAGAGCCAGTCCTACAAATCCAATAAGAGGGACGTTTATGAATATCGGTTTTATCGGCCTGGGCAACATGGGCGGGCCCATGGCCTTGAACCTGCTCAAGGCTGGCCATTCACTGCAGGTGTTCGACCTGGTGCCGGCTTCCGTCCAGCGCCTCACCGAGGCGGGCGCACGCGCGTTGGGCTCGCCTGCTGACATCGCGCGCAGCGACGTCGAGCTGATCATCACCATGCTCCCCGCCGCCCGCCATGTGAAAGCCGTGTACCTGGGCGACGACGGATTGCTCGCCCATGTCCGCAACGGCGTGCGCCTGATCGACAGCTCCACCATCGACCCGATGACGGCCCGTGAAGTGGCCGCTGCCGCCAGCAAGCAAGGCAACCCGATGCTCGATGCGCCCGTTTCCGGCGGCACCGGCGGTGCGGCAGCGGGCACCTTGACGTTTATGGTCGGCGGCAGCGCCCGCGATTTTGCCCAGGCGCAACCGGTGCTCGCGGCCATGGGGAAAAACATCGTGCACTGCGGCGATGCGGGGAATGGCCAGGTGGCCAAAGTGGCGAACAACATGCTGCTGGGCATTTCAATGATTGGCGTCGCTGAGGCGATGAACCTCGGCGTAGCGCTGGGCATGGACGCCAAGGTGCTGGCGGGTGTGATCAACACCTCCAGCGGCCGCTGCTGGAGTTCGGACACCTACAACCCCTTCCCCGGCGTGCTGGAAACCGCTCCCGCCGCACGCGGATACAGCGGTGGTTTCGGCACCGACCTGATGCTCAAAGACCTCGGCCTGGCCACCGAAGCGGCCAAACAGGCCCAGCAACCGGTGTTGCTCGGCGCCCTGGCGCAGCAGCTGTATCAAAGCTTCAGTGCCCAAGGCCATGGCGAGCTGGATTTCTCCGCGATCATCAAGCTCTACAGCGGCAAAGCCTGAGCGCCCATCATTCTTCTGACCGAGAACATTGCATGCACGACCTGGAACTAAGCGACGAACAACGCATGATCCGCGACATGGCCCGCGACTTCGGCCGCAGCGAGATCGCCCCGCACGCCCAAGCCTGGGCCGAGGCCGGGTGGATCGACGACAGCGTGGTGCGCAAGATGGGCGAGCTGGGCTTGTTGGGCATGGTGGTGCCGGACACCTGGGGCGGCTCGTTCACCGACTATGTGGCGTACGCCTTGGCCGTCGAAGAAATTTCCGCCGCCGACGGCGCCACCGGCACGCTGATGAGCGTGCACAACTCCGTGGGCTGCGGGCCGGTGCTCAACTATGGCAGCGAGGCGCAAAAACAAGCCTGGCTGCCGGCCCTGGCGAGCGGCGAGGCGATTGGCTGCTTCTGCCTGACCGAGCCCCACGCCGGCTCCGAGGCCAACAACCTGCGCACCCGTGCCGAGCTGAAAGAAGACCAGTGGGTGCTTAACGGCGCCAAGCAATTTGTCAGCAACGGCAAGCGCGCCAAGCTTGCCATTGTGTTCGCCGTAACCGATCCGGAGCTGGGCAAGAAAGGCCTTTCGGCCTTCCTGGTGCCCACCGACAACCCAGGCTTCGTGGTGGACCGCAGCGAAAAGAAGATGGGCATCAAGGCATCCGACACGTGCGCCGTCACCCTCAACAACTGCGTGATCCCCGAGGCGAACCTGCTCGGCCAGCGCGGCAAAGGCTTGGCCATTGCGCTTTCAAATCTGGAGGGCGGACGCATCGGCATCGCCGCGCAAGCACTGGGCATTGCCCGCGCGGCATTCGAAGCCGCGTTGGGTTATGCACGCGAGCGCGTGCAGTTCGGTCAGCCGATCATTGAGCACCAGAGCATCGCCAACAAACTGGCCGACATGCACACCCAACTCAACGCCAGCCGCCTGCTGATTCTGCACGCCGCACGGCTGAAGACGGCCGGGCATCCGTGTTTGTCCGAGGCTTCGCAAGCGAAATTGTTTGCCTCGGAGATGGCCGAGCGCGTGTGCTCCGATGCCATTCAGATTCATGGCGGCTATGGGTATTTGGAGGATTATCCCGTCGAGCGCTATTACCGCGATGCGCGAATTACGCAAATTTACGAGGGGTCGAGCGAAATTCAGCGGCTGCTGATTGCCCGCGAGTTGGCCAACTATTCCTTGTAGAGCGCGCAAAATTCACAGGCAAAAAAAAGCCGCCCATTGCGCGGCGGCTTGAGTGAACGCTGAGCGTTCTATGGCATCCATGCGGACATTCCTTTGTTACGCGTTGCGTAGGCTGAAGCTACGTAATGACTAAAAAAATGAACTGAGAACATGTACTGACTACCGCTATCGTGACTTTACGTAGTGCTTTGCAACTGACTGTGAACACAGGTTTGGCGAAGCGTGTCGCCGGCGGTAATTAGGCACCGCGCGCCCCTTACTAAAAAATCAGAAGCGCCCTTGCAACCTGTAGGGAAACTCCACAAAAATGCTGTTTCCGCCACGCTTGCAGGCGAACACCTACAGAACCTGGCGACGCTCCTGTTACCGAACCTGCTGCGCTCTAGCGCACGGCTACACGCGCCATCGTTAACGCTTCATCCCGCCTCAGCTTCCAGCCGTTAAGGGCCTGTTGTGACTGCCGCTTCTACTTCCGTTCCGCTCAGCCCGGCGCAACTGCGCAAAATCCTCCTGGGCTTGCTGCTTGGCATTTTTCTCTCGGCGCTGGACCAAACCATCGTCGCCGTGGCGTTGCCGGAAATCGGTGTGCAGTTGCCGGGCAGCGAAGTGCTGGCGTGGGTGGTATCGGCCTACATGCTGGCCATGACGATTTCGACGCCCTTCTTCGGCAAGCTTGGCGACCTGTTCGGTCGGCGCCGTTTGCTGCTGATTTCCATCAGCCTGTTCGTATTCGCCTCGGTGCTCTGCGCGCTGTCGCAAGACATGTGGCAACTGGTCGGCGCCCGGGCGCTTCAGGGCATTGGCGCAGGCGGTATGATCGCCACGATTCAGGCGTTGATAGGCGACCTTATCGCCCCGGCCGAACGCGGCCGCTACCAAGCGTGGTTCAGCGGCATGTTCGCCCTGGCCAGCCTGATCGGCCCACCGCTGGGCGGCTTGCTGAGCCAGCAGTTGTCGTGGCGCTGGGTGTTTTGGGTGAACCTGCCGATTGGCTTGCTGGCGATCTGGCTGAGCCAAAAGCGGCTGGCCGGCTTAGCGGAAAAACGCCGCAAGGCGCGGCTCGATTATCTCGGTGGTTTGCTGCTGTTGATCGGCCTGGGCAGCCTGTTGTTGCTGATCACCCGCCTCGGCCAGGAGCGCCAATGGCTGACCCTGGAAAACGCCGCCGGCCTGGGGATCGCATTGGTTGGCTTGCTGCTCTTCGTGGTGCAAGAGCGGCGCGCCAGCGAGCCGGTCATTCCCATGGAATTGTTCCGTATCGGCCCGGTGCGCGCGGGCTGGTGCTTACTGTTTTTTGCCAACTTCCAGGCGGTGGCGTTGGCCGTGCTGTTTCCCCTCCACGCCCACGCTGAGGGCGGGACCAGCACTGGCGCCACTCAACTGATGGCGATCGCCATCGGTGCGCCGCTGGGTGCGTTTATCGGCGGGCGCATGAGTTCCCTGCTCGGCCGCTACAAGCCGCTGATTCTGAGCGGCAACTTGCTATTGCCGGCGGCATTGGTGGCGCTGGCCTTTCTACCGCCCGAATTGCACGCGTTCAGCCTGCCGCTGCTGATGTGCTGCGGCGTGGCGCTGGGCCTGCAATTTCCGACGTCGATGGTGGCCGTACAAAGCGCGGCGCCGCTCAGCCATTTGGGCGTGGTGACGGCTGCGTGCGGGATGTTTCGCGGCCTGGGCGGTGCCCTCGGGGTGACGCTGTTGTCGAGTCTGCTCTGGCACTTGCTGCCCAGCGTCGACCCCGAACACATCAGCGCCAGCCTCGGCCAGGTAGACCGCGAGACACTGCGCACTGCCTTTCGCGACCTGCTGCTAGTGGACGCCGCGATCGCCGCGATCCCACTGCTGATCGCCTTGTGCATGGCTGATAACCGTCTGCGGCACACGGTCGAAGCAGATACCTGACGGCGACATTCCGCCCGCTGCTGGCGGAATCCGGCCACATTCCGCTGCGCCTTTTCCCTGAATGACCGCCGAAAGCCCCGTGCTGCGGCGCCCTGCCGCACATGGCCCCGGTCTTGCTGTATGCCGTCTGGATAGCAAACTGGAAATGGTCAAACTGATGAAAAAGCTGTTGTTAACCCTCGTCTGCCTGCTCGTTGTCGGCTGCGCAAAAACCCCCGAACCCGAGAAAACCGTCGATGTGCTGCTAATTGGTGGCGGCATCATGAGCGCCAGCCTGGGCACCTACCTGAACGAACTGGAGCCGGGCTGGAGCATCGACATTTACGAGCGCATGGACCAGGTCGCCGAGGAAAGTTCGAACCCTTGGAACAACGCAGGCACCGGCCACTCGGCCTTCTGCGAGCTGAACTACACGCCCGAAGTTGCCGACGGCAGCATCGACATCAGCAAAGCGGTGGCGATTAACGAGTCGTTCGAAATTTCCAAGCAGTTCTGGGCGTATCAGGTGGAGCAAAAAGTGCTCAACAACCCCAAGACGTTTATCAATAACGTGCCGCACATGAGCTTTGTTTGGGGCGATGAAAACGTCGCCTACCTGCACAAACGCCACGCGGCCTTGCAGCACAGCTCGCTGTTTCGCGGCATGGAATATTCCGAAGACCCGGCGCAGATCAAACAGTGGATTCCGCTGGTAATGGACGGCCGCGCTGAAGGTCAGAAGTTGGCGGCCACGCGTATGCCGATTGGCACTGACGTTAACTTCGGCGAAATCACCCGCCAGCTGTTCGGCTCGCTGACCACTCGGCCTGGCGTAGCGCTGCACCTGCAACACGAAGTGCGCGACATTGTGCGCAACGACGACGGCACCTGGACCGTGGTGGTCGCCGACCTCGGCAACGCTGAACAACTGAAAAGCGTAAAAGCCAAATTCGTGTTTATCGGTGCCGGAGGCGGCGCGCTGAAGCTGCTGCAAAAGTCTGGTATCGCCGAGGCAGACGGTTACGCGGGCTTCCCGGTCGGCGGCGAATTCCTGGTCACCAAGAACCCGGAAATCGTCGCGCAGCACCAAGCCAAGGTGTACGGCAAAGCCTCGGTGGGCTCGCCGCCGATGTCTGTTCCACACCTGGACACCCGCGTGATCGACGGTCAGAAAGCGCTGCTGTTCGGCCCGTTCGCCACATTCTCGACCAAGTTCCTTATCAACGGCTCGCTGTGGGACATGTTCAGCGCCATGACCTGGAACAATTTGATGCCCATGGCCAACGCCGGGCTGGATAACACCTCGCTGACCACCTACCTGGTCGGCCAGCTGATGCTCAGCCAGGACGACCGCATGGCCGCCTTGCGCGAGTATTTCCCCGAAGCCAAAGACGCCGACTGGGAATTGGTGCACGCCGGCCAGCGCGTACAAATCATCAAGAAAGACCCAAAGCTGGGTGGCGTGTTGCAGTTCGGTACCGAAGTGGTCAGCTCGGCAGACGGCAGCATTGCCGCCCTGCTCGGCGCCTCGCCCGGTGCGTCCACGGCGGCGCCGATCATGCTCTCGGTGCTGGAAAAAACCTTCAAAGACAAGGTCAAGACGCCCGAGTGGCAGGCCAAGCTGAAGGAGATCATTCCGTCTTACGGGCAAAAGCTGAACAACGACCTTGAGCTGACTAACACCACGCGCGCCTGGAGCAGCGAACGTCTGCAACTGCCGTTCGTGCAGGTGCAGCCCGACAGCGACCCGATGGTCGACGCGCTCTAAGCGCACACCCTGCCATGCGCCGGCTGCCCTGGCTGGCGCATGGCCTTGCGGCGCAACGCTTGCGCTTGCGAGGCCACCGGTTGAACGGCACACTGCCCGCTCGCAGGCACATCGCCGCCCCTACTGGAGACACCCATGCCTGTAATGGATACCGACAAACGTATGGCCGCCCGCGCCTTCATCCTGGGCCACGCCGACGCGCTGAGCTGCACGGTGTACCGTCTCGACGAAAGCGACCCGGAGGCTGAAGAAGAAGACCTGGGTGACGGCAAAGTGCTGTTCGCCGGCCAATTCACCGCACCGGCGGAGTGGGATGCAGAAGCCCATGAAGACTTCTTCGGCGATGCCGACCCTGGCCTGTTTTTCAACGCTTACATCGAAAGCGAAGCCAAGCCCGGCAGCAAAGCGCACTTCAGCGCCGAGATCGGCGACTACGTCGCGGCGCTGCCCGGCTTGGGCGAAGTGGTGATGTATTACGTGTATGACGCCGTGGAAGATGAAAGCGGCCGCCTGTGCGTGCTGATTCGCGACGAAGAACAACCGGCGTAATGCCCAGACGGGGCTTGTTGGACTCCTTCACGAAATCTTCACAATTGCTGCGCAATACTCGAGGCAGCTGAAGGACCAGCCCCTATCTGCAAATAGCCCGCTTTACGCGGGCTTTTTGTTGTCTGCGATTTGAGGCAACGGCCATCGCGGCTAAAGCCGCTCCCACAAATGGCGGCGGAACAGGCTTGGGCGACCCTGCATCGGTTAAAACCGCTTAGTCACTGGCGGTTTAACGGCAGCCTGGTGGATTGCGTTCGGCGCGTTAAGTCCTTAGAACAATGAACACGCACCGCCATTCAAGGACGCCACTCATGTCTGTAGCCGACACCCTGAAAAAACGCATCTCGGTGCGCGCCTTTCTCGACACGCCCCTGGATGCCGCCACCGTCCACGCCCTGCTGGACGACGCGCGCTGGTCACCTTCCGGCGGCAACCTGCAACCGTGGAAAGTCATCGCCGTCGCTGGCGCCGAAAAAACCGCATTGGAGCGTTTGGCTGTCGAAGCCATCATGAAAAACCCCAAGGGCGAGGTGGGCGATTACCCGATTTATCCCGAAGGGCTTCAAGACCCTTACCGCGCGCGGCGCTACAAAATCGGCGAAGACATGTACGCGCTGCTGGGCATTCCCCGCGAAGACAAAGGCGCGCGGTTGAAGTGGATGTCGCGCAACTACCAGTTTTTCGGCGCCCCGGTGGGCCTCTTCTTCGTTATCGACAAAGCCATGGGCAACGGGCAGTGGGCGCATGTCGGCATGTTTATGCAGTCGCTGGCGCTACTGGCTGAAGAACGCGGCCTGGGCACCTGCATGCAGGAAGCCTGGGGCATGGCGCGCGAAAGTCTGCACCGGCATTTCAGCTTGCCTGATAACGAAGTGGTGTATTGCGGCATGGCCCTGGGCTACCCGGACCGAGAAGCGACCGTCAACCAACTGCGCTCGGAGCGCGCGCCGGTTGACGAATTCGCTCAATTTCGTGGGTTTTGATTGGCACTGCACAACGCTTAAATCAGCGCTCGACATCTGAAAAACTGGCGAATTAGAATACTGTATATCCAAACAGCACAAGAGGTTTCGAACGATGTCGAAAGCTGCCGCCGCTCGCCAGCCGAGCCAGTACGAACTGCTGGCCACTCGCTTACAACGCATCATCAATTCCCCCGCCGCGCAGAAATCGAAAACCGCCCTGCTCTATAAAGCGCCGGACGAATCCGACGATGACTGGGCACAGGTGCTGGCTGAAATTGGCGAAACCGACAACGTCACCATCGCCTACCGCGACGATGGCGGCGTGCATTTGTTTTGGGTGGTTCAGCAGGACGATTGAAGTGGCAGCTCAGCAGCCAATCGTGGCCGCCAATTGTCCTGGCCGAGATTTGAGCCTCGCCTGCAGCGACGTCGGCAGATTGCTCCAGACCGTTAAACCCGCGCGTTTCTCCACTTCAACCACGCTCGTTTGATAGGTGCAGTAGCTGGCGCCGCGCGGCGTCTCTTGCTCCATGATGAAGGCGGCGTAAAGACCCGCTTCAGGCGTTTTGCCGACAAAGATGATTTTCCAGTAGCCGCTGGGAATGGTGTGCGGCGTCGCCGTTCCCGGCAGCGTGCCGATGTAACGCTCATAGAGCGGGCCGGTCAGCACGTGCACCTCGTCGACATCGGCACGTTTACTCAGGCTACGCTCGCGATCCTCCAGCGCTGCCCAGGCGCCTTGGTTAAGGTCCGACTTTTGCGGCGTGATGTTGGACAAGTAATTCAGCGTTTCCCAATCCGCCACGCCGCCCATCGAGGCGAGATTCGCCTGGTGACCACGGTCTACCTTCAATGCGGCGCTCGCTCCGGTGTAGTCCTTTGGCGACAGCGTCTGGCCCGCAGGGATATCGGGATCGACCCGCCATTTTCGCGGCAGGTTGCTGGCGGGCGTGTCTTTAGTAATTCGGTAGGCCACCCAATTGGCGAACTTGGTTTCGCCATTATTGTTCAGGCTGTATGCCTCTCGGTTGAGGGTCAGCGCGCTGCCTCCCGCTGGGCAGCCGACCGCACAATGATCAACGACGGGCTCATGGGAATACCGCCCCGGTAGCTGAAGACCAGAGAGGGACGAGCAGGCTGAAAAGAAAGGTACGAGGGCAAAAATAAAAAACTTAAATCGTACGGTTGTACGCATCGCAGGGCATCTCATCGACAAACGCGCCAGCCCAATTGCGAGCGCGAACGCGGCCATTATCGTGAAGCTGGCGGCCGTTATCACACGCGTGCGCTGTGCTCGGTTTGCCGAGGTATTTTATAAATATCTTTCGAATCAATCAGATAGACAAAACATTCGTGATTGATGCGCGCCCTTTTGCCTGCATCCAGGCGGCCATCGGAACGAAGGGGTGTGAATCTGCGAATTGCCGGTGACGAGAAAAGCGCCGCGCGGCTGCGCGACGCTTTTTTGCGAGATGGTGCCGTTGAGAGGAATCGAACCCCCGACCTCCTGATTACGAATCAGATGCTCTACCGACTGAGCTACAACGGCGTACACGTGAGAAATTCTAGAACAGCCCCGAGCCTCGGGGCGAAGCGTTATTTCGGCAATTCGATGCGGTCGGCGTGAATAACCAGCTCGCCCTGTTTGTACAAGGCGCCGATGGCTTTTTTGAAGTTGCCCTTGCTCACGCCAAACAGTCCGGCAATGGTTTCTGGCGGACTCTTGTCACTGACCGCCAGCACGCCGTCGCTTTCGCGCAGTTTGTTGAGGATTTGCTCATGCAGCCCGACCGCCGCTTCCTTGCCAACCGGTTGCAGGCTCAGGCTGATTTTGCCGTCGGGGCGAATTTCTTTGATAAAGCCTTGTTCTTGCTTGCCTGCGCGCAAAAACTTGAACACTTCGTTCTTGTGGATCAAGCCCCAGTGCTGGTTGTTGATAATGGCTTTGAAGCCCATGTCGGTGGATTCAGCGACCAGCAAATCAACGGCCTGGCCGACCTTATAGGCGGCCGGCGTGTTATCCAGGTAACGGTCCAGGCGGGCAGTGGCGGTGATGCGGCGGGTGTGTTTGTCGAGGTAGACGTGCACCACGCAATAATCGCCGGCTTGCAGCGTGCGCTTTTCTTCGGAGTACGGCAGCAGCAGGTCTTTGGATAAGCCCCAGTCGAGGAAGATGCCAATACTGTTGACCTCTTTCACCTTCAGACTGGCGAATTCGCCGACCTGCACTTTTGGCTTTTCGTTGGTGGCGATGAGCTTGTCGTCGCTGTCCAGGTAGATAAAGACATTCAGCCAGTCTTCCACTTCGGTCGGCGTGTCTTTGGGAATGTAACGGTTGGGCAGCAGAATTTCGCCATCAGCGCCGCCGTCCAGGTAAAGACCGAAGTTGGTGTGTTTAACCACCTGCAAACTGTTGAAACGTCCGATTAAAGCCATGTGCACTGCCCTCGTTGCGTGGCCGGCATTCTACCCGAAGCACGCCGGCAACAGTGACGGCCAGGCGCCATTGCCGGATAATCTGCCGTCGATGCACGCCCATGGCCGGCGGCATTTTCCCTTTTGATAACGAGCGGCTCATGACCAGCGAGAAACAGCACAACGCGCTTCACGGCGTCACTCTGGAAGCCATCGTGACGGCGTTGGCAGCGCATTACGGGTGGGAAAAGCTTGGCGAGCTCATTGCCATTCGCTGTTTCCAAAGCGAACCCAGCGTGAAGTCGAGTCTGAAATTTCTTCGTAAAACTCCGTGGGCACGCGAAAAAGTGGAAGCGCTGTATGTGCGCACGCGGCTGCACTGACCGACGGTGCTTGGCCGGAGCCGCCCTCGATAGCGGCCGTTTTTAAGGGTTTACAAGGGCTTAAGTGAATTCAACGGCGCGCCGGAAAATCACCCGAACGAGAATTCAGCGTTATTTAGCCGGGCCAGGGGCGCTCATTTTGTGTACAATGCCTGGCCAAATTACTGTTGACAGGTTAAATGGCCGCCATGCGCGTTAAAGCATCCGAAATGAAGAAAAAAGCCCCTCCCGCCGTTGAAACGCACAGCTCGATCGACGATGCAGTGACGGCATTCCTGAAAGCTGGTGGCCAGATTCAGGAAATTCCAAAAGGTGTTAGCGGTCAGGTGTTCGCCCCGTCGCGCCATATCACCCTCGGTAAAAAATAAGTTATCCGTTATTGCTGCTGTTCCTGGCGCTTTGTTTGTCATTCTTGAATGAAAGCGCTCGAACAGCTGTAGTACCCGCCCCGATTCTCCCCTCCTTGTCCGTCTGACCTTCTCGTTTTACGCCCCGCTACACCACTGCTCACACATTCGCCCCGCCGCGCAGAACAAGCTTCTGGCCTCACGCATAGAGATGTTTCAGAATCGTGACAACGCGGTCGCCGCTCTCGCTCTAGTTTCTTAGGTGCTTTGCCGACTGGCTTGGATTCTCTCTGCCTTATCTCAGGAGCTCCTGTGCGCATTTCCAGCCCCTGGCTGCAGCACCCCGCTTACACATTTCTCGCTCGCGGTTTCCTTCTGCTTGTTGTGCCCCTGCTGGCGCGCTATTGCCTTGGCTGGTCGAACGGTTTCGGCTATTTGTCGGATCTGGCCATCGGTTCGCTGCTGATCGTGTTGCTGCACAACCGGCCATTGTGGCTGGCGCTGCCGGTATTGCTGGTGTGGAGCGTATTTACCCTGAGCACCGCTGAATTGGTAGGCGCCGTGGGTCGCATGCCGGAAGTGAGCGACCTGCAATACCTCACCGACCCACAGTTCGTTGGCCATTCCACCCAAGGCGGCGGCCTTACCTATCCCTTGCTCGGCATTGGTCTGGCGCTAGGCCTTTTTGCGAATCTGCTTATCCGTCGGCAAAAGAACGCCCGCCGTCTGCCCTTTTATACCTACGCCCTGCCCCTCGGTTTCGCGGCGCTGCACGCCGGCGGTCAATACGTGACGCCCAGTGAGGCGGTGCAGTGGAAGCAATTCAACCTGCCGCACAAACTGCTCGCCGAAGGGTTCAACGGTGGCCAGATGCGTCTGGAAGCCTGGCTGGATAACGACGACCCCGAAACCAAGCCCGACATCGCCGGCCTCAGCCAGCTCGATCTCAACGGCACCAAGCTGTTCGCCGGCAAAGGCCAGGCGAAAAACGTGCTGATCGTGACGCTCGAAGGTATTCCTGGCGCGTACCTCGCCACCAATCGCCAGGCGTTGCACAGCAGTTATCAAGAGGATTTGATGCCGCGCCTGAGCCAGTGGGCCGAGCGCGCAATGAACACGCCCGACTACGTGCTCCACAGCCATCAAACCATTCGCGGCCTTTACGCCATGCTGTGCGGCGACTACAGCAAGCTCGACAGCGGCACCCCCAAGGGCGTGGAATTGCTCAACAGCAGCACACGCAATCTGCAATGTTTGCCTGCGCAGTTGCGTGACCAAGGCATGCGCACCACCTTTCTGCAAGGCGCCGGCCTGCGCTTTATGGCCAAAGACAAAATCATGCCGCACATGGGCTTCGAGCAAACTCGCGGTCGCAGCTGGTTTAAGAACAAGCCGTACCTGGAGTTCCCGTGGGGCATGGACGACAAGGCGTACTTCGAAGGCGCGCTGAAACAGGTGGCCGAGCTTCGCCAGTCGAAAAAACCTTGGATGCTCACGCTGCTCACGGTTGGCACCCACCAGCCCTACTCGGCGCCGCAGGATTACCTGGACCGCTACCCCAGCGCCAAACAAGCCGCCATCGGTTACCTGGACGATGCCGTCGCCGACTTCCTCGCCGCACTGGAAAAACAGGGCGTGCTCAAGGATACCTTGGTGATCGTTACCTCAGACGAGTCTCACGGTATCGAGGACGTCCGGCTTGCGTCGGCGTGGGGCTTCAATCTGATTCTCGCCCCCGAACAAAGCCAGCTGCCACGGCTGAAACAGGGCGTGTACGGGCACGTCGACCTTACCGCCTCGGTGTTGGATTATTTCGACTTCCAGGTGCCGCCAAACCTCACCGGCCGTTCGCTGTTTCGCGACTACAGCACGGGCCGCGAGATTCTGTCGTACACCAACGGCTTGCTGCGCCAGCACGACGGCAAAGGCACGTTTACCGAGTGCGACTTTCAGCAAATTTGCCGACGCTACGCCAGCGAAGGATTTATCGCCGACCAGGCCCGCTACCTCGGTCGCGTGGGCGGCAAGCAGGCGCGGCTGGTCAGCGAGCGCGCGGGCCTGCTGGATCAATCGCTCAGCAACGGCCAGATCGGCCAGCAGTATCAGTTCGCCAACAACGAGCGAATTCGTTTGAAGGCCGAGGCCAAGGACGACTGGGCCGACAACCTGATCGGCGCCCAATATCTGGAACTGCCGCAAGGCACCCGCACGCGGGTAAACGTCACCATTCGCGCGGTGCGCATGGCCAAGCAAGGCGCCAAGTTGCTGCTTAAAACCAAGGAGTTCGACCGTGATGTGGCGGGGCTGATTCCCGAGCTGCCGGCGCTCAAGCCTGGGCAAACGCTGAACCTGAGCTTCGGTTTCGACAACCTCGAAACCCGCAAGGCCTTCTCCTTTCACCTGCTGGGCGAAGGCCAAGGCGCTATCGAAATTACCGACTTCAGTGTGGTGACCGAACCGTTGCTCGCCGCCGACATGCTCGATTTGGAGAAAACCGAGGAAAGCGCCCAGGCCGACAGCAGCGCGCCTGAAGAAACGCTCGACGAACCCGTCGAGCTGTAACGCGGTTTATTCCACCAAGCCGATGCGCACCAGACTGCCCGTGTCGGCATCGGTCAGCACATACAAGAAGCCGTCCGGCCCCTGGCGCACATCGCGAATGCGCCCGAGTTTGTCTTTCAGCAAACGCTCTTCGTGCACCACGTCATTGCCTTTTAGCTCCAGGCGAATCAGTGACTGGTCGGCCAGCGCGCCAATAAACAGAGTGTGCTGCCAGCCGGCAAAACGCTCGGCGTTGTAAAACGCCATGCCGCTCACGGCTGGCGATTTTTCCCAGACATGCTGGGGCGGCTCGGTGCCCGGCGCGGTTTTGCCCTTGGCCTCGCGAATCGGCAGCAGGGTGTAATCGATGCCATGGGTTGCCAGGGGCCAGCCATAGTTTTTGCCGGGCTGGGGAATATTGATTTCATCGCCGCCGCGCGGGCCGTGCTCGTGCAGCCACAGTGCGTCAGTCCAGGGATTGAGCGCCGCGCCCTGAGCGTTGCGGTGGCCGTAGGACCAAATTTCCCCACGCGCGCCTGGCTTACCTACAAACGGGTTGTCGGCCGGAATGCTGCCGTCCAGGTTCAGGCGCACCACTTTGCCTTGCAGCTTGTCGAGGTCCTGAGCCGCCGTGCGCTGGTAATTTTCGCCAAGGGTTACGAACAAATGACCTTCGCCATCGAACACCAAGCGCGCGCCGTAGTGGTTACCGGTAGACAGCTTCGGCGCTTGGCGAAAAATCACCTCAAAGCCTTCCAGGCTTTTACCGTCGGCAGCCAATTTACCGCGCCCCACGGCGGTGCCGCCCAGGTTGTCGTCGCCCTCTTCGGCGTAGGCCAGGTACACCCAACGGTCCTCCGCGAAGCTGGGTGACAGGGCAACATCCAGCAATCCACCCTGCCCACGGCTATAAACCTGGGGCACACCGCTAACCTGCGATGAACCGCTGAAATCGGCTGCCACCAAGCGCAACTGCCCAGACCGCTCGGTGATCAGCAACTGGCCGTCGGGCAAAAACGCCATGCCCCACGGATGGCGCAAATCGTTGAGCAGGTATTGCACCTGCACCGTGCCGCGTTCGCTGCTCTGCTGAAAATCTTCTTCGGCTTGCGCTGCACCGCCCAACACCGACAACCCCACCACTGCTAACGCTTTGAACAGCATCGTCCGTTCTCCAGGCTTGAAATCGAGTGGGCAAAAGACTGGCAAAAAAACGCCGGCGCGGCTGTTTGCAATTGCAACGGGAAACTACAGCCGAGGGCCTCCGCAGACTCAATAGTCCGCATATTTGCGCTCAATCTCCTCGTATTCACCCGTGCGGCGTATGGTGGCCAACCCGTGATTGAAGGCATCGCGTTGGCGCTGCAAACGGAAACCTGCCTTGTAAGCGGTGGGCGGGAATAGCTCGTACCACGTCAGCGGCTGGGTGATGTCCACCTGGCTAAGCACGTCGCGGTTGAAATAACGGATCACCTTGAGGTCGCCAATGACGACATCGATACGGCCGCTGTAGAGCAACCGATTACGCGTGACCTGCTGCGCTTCCTCACGGTAGTTGGGGTGGTCTTTCATGGCGGCGGCGTATTCGGGACCGAGCAGAAAGCGCGCACGCTGGAAGGCGCTGACCGAATAACCACGCAGATCCTTGATGCTGTGCAACTGCACCTTGCGCGAACTCAGCGCCACCGCGGTGTTGTGGTAATAAATGTAGGTATCGGAGTAATACGCCGGCACGCCGCTGAGTTCATTGGTGGTGGTAATGCAGTCCAGCTCACCATGGGCCAGCATCAAATGCAGGCGCTCCATAGGCGCGAAGTAAGGCTGCATCTCATAGCCGGCGCGGCGCAACGCCGCTTCCACCACTTCGTACTCCAAGCCGCGGCGTTCGACCTCGAACACATACGGCGGCTTGTTCAACCCAAAGCCAACACGCAGCGGCTCCGCGTGCGCGGCCACCGCCATAATCACGAGCGACACCAAGGCCCACAGTCGGCAAAACATGCGACCTCCCGGGTTTGTCGGCGTGTTGCTCAAGCATAGCGCGCCCAGCCCGCGTTGCCTGGCTTAACGTGGCCTGAACCAATGCCGCCAGGGCGACTCACAGCCCTACTTCGATCTGCCATGGAACCCTATCGATGCGCGCCCTTCCCCTCGCTGGTTTGACCCTGTCGCTGCTCGTCACCGCCCTGCCCGCTAACGCCGCCGACCCGCTGCGCCTGGTGCATCTGCAACGCTGTGGCGATGTGTTGAGCGATGCTCAGCAGTTCTGTCTGAATGCCCAGGGGCTGCAAAACAGCGCTGTGCGCGTCATGTTCGGCAGCGAGGCGCTGCCCGAAAGCGTGGTGCAACGCGACGGGCAACACGTGCAAGTGCAACTGAGCGGCGAACGCTACAAAAGCGCGCCGGTGTGGCTGGAGCAACAGGGCCAGGTCAGTAATCCGGTGTGGTTGTCGTTGAATCGCAGCCATGTGGTCGCTGCCAAGAAAGACGAAGTGACGAAGAACATGGATGGCCTGACCACTTACATCAACCTGGTCAGCCTGATCATCGAAGAAGACACCGACGGCCTGAGCATGGCCCGGCAATTGGCTAAAAAATACGGCGCAGAAGTGGTCGGCGCCATCCCACCGCTCAATACCTACCAGCTCCGTTTACCGGCGAAAAACCTGATGGAGCGCGATGCGTTGATTCTGCGTCTGGGCACGGAAGTTAGCGTCGACGCGGTGGTGATTGAGGAGTCCGCTGCCGAAGAAGGCGAAAACGAAAACCTGGACGACGACCTCGCTGCCGGCAAACAAGCGCCCGAAGAAAAACCCAGCGGTGATGAGTGGGCCGCCAACCGTTTTCTAGACGCGGTGAATTACTACCAGCGGCGCATTCCATCCAAGAACAAACCGGTGCCGGTGGCACCCATCCGCATCGGCATCATTGAACGCAACGTCGATTTCGATACGGCCGACTTTGCGGATTACCTCGGCGCGGCGACTCGTGACGACGGCAAGCCGCACACCCGCGTGTACGCCCGCGACGCCAGCAAGCCCGATGGCCACGGCACCACCGTGACTGGCATTCTCGCTGCGCGCTGGGACAAGGGCGGCAACACCGGCTTTTTGCGCGGGCTCGACGGCGCCGGGCCGGGGTTTGAAGTGATTGTTGAGCGCAACTCCGACGCAGGCATCACGGCCAATATCGCCGCCTCGGTGAACCTGGTGGAAGACGGCGTGCGCGTGCTGAATTGGAGCTGGGGCATTCACCGCGTCGGCGCGAAAAACATCCAAGGCGACGAGGTGGATTCGCTGGTGCGTTCTGGCCTGGCCATGAACGGCTACGAGGAACTGCTGGAAGAATTTTTCCTCTGGCTGCGCGCCAAGCACCCGGATGTGATCGTGGTGAATTCCGCTGGCAATGGTTCGTCGTTTTCGGGCGCCGACGAATACCGCCTGCCCTCTTCGTTTATTACCGATCAACTGTTCGTCGTCGGCGGCCACCAGCGCAGCGAGCGCCAAGACGTAGCCGTGGACGATCCGGCCTACGTGGTCAAACGCAGTTCGTCCAACAGCGACATGCGCGTCGACATCACCGCTGCCGCCTGCGCCCACGCCTCGACGGTAGCGGCCGATGCGCCAGGCGATGCCCATTGCGGCACGTCGTATGCCACGCCGATGGTCACCGGCATCGTTGCTGCGGTGCTGTCGATCAACCCGCAGTTGCACCCCGAACAGGTGCGCATGCTGCTGCGTCGCAGCGCCATGACCATCGGCGAAGAGTTCGACTTCGAGCCCGCTGATGCCGAAGACCTGACCGCACCGATTCTGCCCTCCGAGCGCAACTACGACCTCAACAACAAAGACGTCGGCCGCTCGGCACGGTTGGATATGCAAAAGGCCCTCGACCTGGCGGTAAAAAGCCGTGATCGCGTGCGCTGAGGCGTCGAAGCTTCAGGGCAGCTAGACTGCCTCGTTCGTTTAACTGCCAGGAGATCAACATGCTTAAAGCTCAATACCAAACCCGCAGCAACGTGCCGCATGAGGTGATCGAAGCCGTTGAACTGCAACTGCCGGCGCCTGGCGCCGGGCAGGTGCGCGTCAAAGTGCTGGCCGCGCCGATCAACCCCTCCGACGTGCTCACCCTCACTGGCGAATACGGCATGCTGCCGCCGTTGCCCGCCATTGGCGGCAACGAAGGCGTGGGCAAGGTTGAGGAATTGGGCGCCACTGTGAGCAACCTCAGCGTCGGCCAACTCGTCTTGCTGCCGGTTGGCAGTGGCACCTGGGTCACGCACCTGAACGCCGACGCCAGCAAGCTCATCCCGCTGCCAGACGCCGATCCGCAACAGCTGGCGATGCTCACCGTCAACCCACCCACTGCCTCGTTGTTGCTGAGCCAGTTTGTAGATTTGCAGCCGGGCGAATGGTTGATTCAGAACGCCGCCAACTCCGGCGTTGGCAGCTACATCATGCAGTTGGCCAAGTTGCGCGGTTTTAAAACCGTGAACGTGGTGCGCCGTGACTCAGCCGTCGCCGCCACCCAGCAAGACGGCGGCGACGTGGTACTGGTCGACGGCCCGGACCTGGCCAAGCGCGTTCGCGAGGCCACCGGCAGCGCCACCCTGCGCTTGGCCATCGACGCCGTGGGCGGCGCCGCCACCGACCACCTGGCCGCGTGCCTGGGCGAAGGCGGCGTGGTGGTGAACTACGGAATGATGAGCGGCGAACCGTGCCAGGTGTCGCCGTCGGCCATCGTTTTCCGCGACGTCAGCCTGCGCGGTTTCTGGCTGGCGAAGTGGTTCCGCAGCGCCAGTCAGGCTGAGCAAGGCAAGGTGTTTGGGGAGTTGGTGCAGTTGATCGCCAGCGGCAAATTGAAAACCCGTATTGCGGCGACGTATGACGTGAGTCAGATCAAGGACGCGGTGAAGGCGGCGGCTAGCGGTGAACGGGAAGGGAAGATTTTGGTGGTGCCGAAGTAATTGCTTTGGAGTTGTTTTCGAATGCTTGTTCCATCTTGAAATTCTGGATCCCCGCCTTCGCGGGGATGACGGTGTGTAGACGGGATACACCGGACTTCTAAACATCACCGTCATTCCCCCGTAGGCGGCGGGCCGACGATTCGGGATCCAGAATCTCAAGGTGGAAAAGCATCGCGGCTAAAGCCGCTCCTACAGGAATTGCGGTGTGCGGCGATTACTCCGCCGCTGGCGCCTCTGGCTTCTTGCGCTTCAACGGCGCCATGCCATCGCCACTCACCAATGAGCTCTTCGGCTTGTTGGCCGTTTTGCGTTTGCTTGGCGCTTTGGCGACTGCTTTCTTGTCGGTCTTCTTGTCAGTCTTTTTCTTCTTGACGCCCACCGCTTTGCCCGAGGCTTTGACCTTTTTCGGGCCGCCGTAGGTGCCTTTCAATTCCTTGACCACGCGGCGCTCGAAGCTCTGTTTCAGGTAGCGTTCGATGCTGGACATCAGGTTCCAGTCGCCGTGGCAGATCAGCGAAATCGCCAAGCCTTCGTTACCGGCACGCCCGGTGCGGCCGATGCGGTGAACATATTCGTCGCCACTGCGCGGCATGTCGTAGTTGATAACCAGGTCGAGGCCATCCACGTCCAGGCCACGGGCGGCTACATCGGTGGCGACCAGAATTTTCACGCCACCCTGTTTGAGGCGGTCGATGGCCAGCTTGCGGTCTTTCTGATCTTTCTCGCCGTGCAGCACGAACACCTTGTGCTCCGCTGCAACCAGGCGGCCGTAGAGGCGGTCTGCCGCGACGCGGGTGTTGGTGAAGATGATCGCTTTTTGGTACGTCTCGTTGGCCAGCAACCAGAACACCAGTTGCTCTTTGTGCTGGTTGTGGTCGGCGGTGATGATCTGCTGACGCACGCCGTCGCTCAGTTGGCTTACGGCATTCAGTTGCAGGTGTTGCGGGTCTTTGAGCACCGAGGCGACCATTTCACGCAAGCCATTGCCGCCGCTGGTGGCGGAGAACAGCATGGTTTGGTGCGCGCCTTTGCATTCGCCGGCCAGACGCTGCACGTCTTCGGCAAAGCCCATGTCGAGCATGCGGTCGGCTTCGTCCAGCACCAGCACTTCCACGGCCTTGAGGTCGAGGTTGCCGGCATTCAGTTGTTCGAGCAGGCGGCCCGGCGTGCCGATGAGGATGTCTGGCACCTTGCGCAGCATGGCGGCTTGCACTTTGAAGTCTTCACCGCCGGTGATCAGGCCAGACTTGATAAAGGTGAACTGCGAAAAGCGCTCCACTTCCTTGAGCGTCTGCTGTGCCAGTTCGCGGGTTGGCAGCAGAATGAGCGCGCGAATCACCACGCGGGGTTTGGCGTCGCCCATCAGGCGGTTGAGCATTGGCAGCACGAACGCAGCGGTTTTGCCGCTGCCGGTTTGCGCGGTAACCCGCAGGTCTTTCCCTTCCAGCGCCGGCGGAATGGCCGCGACTTGTACCGGGGTGGGCTCGACAAACTTCAGCTCGGCCACGGCTTTAAGCAGGCGTTCATGCAGGGCGAATTGGGAAAACACAGGGGCTACCTCGGCGAAGATCACTAAACAGCCGCATAGGTTACCGGTTGTTGCCCCGGAACGCCCGCAGTCTGTGCAGGCGGTCGACCGCAGGCGCGCCGTTTCGCCCCGGTTAAAGCGGCTGTCGGCTTTGCTTGCGCAGGACGTGAATGCTGTCCCAGGCGGTTAGCACGATGGCCAACCAAATGGGCAGATACGTCCACAACTGCGCCGGGTTGAAGGTCTCGCCAAGAAACAACAAGGTCACCGCAAACAGCAGCGCCGGCTCCAGGTAACTGAGAATGCCAAACACGCCCAGCGGCAATAGCCGGCTGGAGGCCATCATCGCGGCAAAGGCCAGCGTGCCCAGCAAGCCGATGCCAGGCAGCAGCCACCACATTTGCGGGGCTTGGGTGAACAGGTTGTCCGGGCCGTAGGCAACGATCAACCAAATCGCCACCGGCGCCAGCATGAGCATTTCCAGAATAAAACCGGACAGCGAATCCAGACGCATCCAGCGGCGCAGCATGAAATACGGCGGGTAGCCCAACGCGGTCACCAGCGTCGCCCAGGAAAACGCGCGGGTCAGCCACAACTCATGCAATACGCCCAACAGTGCCAGGCCGACGGCGATGCCCTGCAAGGGGCTCAATCGTTCGCGGTAAAACACGCGCCCCACCAGCACCATCGCCAGCGGCAACAGGAAGTAGCCGAGCGTCACTTCCAGCATCATGCCCTGCAGGGGCGCCCAGAGAAAAAGCCCCCATTGCATGCCGATCAGCGCCGCCGCCACGGGCAAGGCCAGCACCAGCAACGGCTCGCGGCGCAGGCGTTGCAGCGCGCCGAGCAACAGCCCCCATTGCCGCGACAGCGCCACCAACAACAGCACCATGGGAATGGACCACAGCACGCGCTGGGCGAAAATCTGAATGCCATCAAGCGGCGCCAGTTGGTTCACGTAGCCGGGCATAAAGGCGAACAACACCGATGCCAGCACCGACAACGCCACCCCGCGACCGGACAACCTCATGCCTTTCCCCACCCCAATAAATAGCCGGCGACCATAGCGCGGTTGCCGGATTGTGTCGTGAGGGTAGAAGAGAAAACTCGCCGTCAGCGAGACAGAAGCGCGGTCCAGTTGTGCGTGGGCGACAGCGACAACCGACCGCCCCGCTTTAAAGCTGCGCCAAGCCGACCGGCTGGCGATGCTCAGCCAGATATGGCAACACGGCGGCCAGCAACGGCGCTTTGAAGGCATCCTGGAAGCGGTGGGCCAGCCCCGGAATCAGCTTCAACTGTGCGCCCTTGATATGCGCCGCCACGTGCACGCCATGCATCACCGGCAACAGCGGATCGGCGGTGCCGTGCACCACCAGGGTCGGCACCCGCAAGCGGTCCAGCAACGCCACGCGGCTCGGTTCGGCGAGGATGGCGAGAATCTGCCGCTGCACGCCGGCCGGGTTGAACGCACGGTCGTAGGACGCGGCGGCCTGTTCTTTGAGCAAGGCGCGGTCGTCGTGCACCGTCGGGCTGCCCAGCGCGGCGAGCAAGTCGGCCTGTTGCTCGATGGCGACCTCTCGGTTCGGCGCTTCACGGCGGGCCAACAAGGCCAGCAACGCCGGCTTGGGCTCCGGCAATCCCTGGGCGCCCGAGCTGGTCATGATCAGCGTCAGACTGGCGACCCGATCAGGCGCCATGTCGGCCATATGCTGGGCAATCATGCCGCCCATGCTCGCGCCCAACACATGGAAACGGGTCACGTGCAGGCTGTTCATCAAGCCGAGTGCATCTTGCGCCATGTCGGTGAGGTGATACGGGGCGGTAACGGAAAAACCGAGTTTGTAGCGCAGCACTTCATACGTGAGATTGGCCGTTTCCGGCGCGTGGGCCCAGGTCGACAGCCCGACGTCGCGGTTGTCATAACGAATCACGCGAAAGCCTTGCTGGCAGAGGGCGACCACCACTTCGTCGGGCCAGTGAATCAATTGTCCGCCCAGGCCCATGACCAGCAGCAACGCCGGATCGGACTCACGGCCGATGCTCTGGTACGCAAGGTTTACCTCGCCCAGATCTGCCCGTTGAGTGGGAACCGTGACATCACACCGTGAAGCCGCAAAAGACGGCAAGGCACACCACAAGGCGGCCCAGAAAAGAAACGCTCGCATAAGAAAAACACCAACACGCAAAACCCCAGTAAGGGCGGATTCTGCTGACATCTGTGCGAGCGCGCTGCCACATAACCGTGACAGTTTGATGAAGGGCGCTGAACGGTAGTGGGTTGGGGCGGGGAACGCAGGTGCAAACCAAAAACCTCCGTCATCCCCGCGCAGGCGGGGATCCAGGGCTGTGTGGTGGACATGCATCGCGAACCCATTGGAGATTCTGGATTCCGAATCGTCGGACCGCCGCCTACGCGGGAATGACGGTGTTGGGGCGAGTGAATGCGTAACCTCAGCAAACCCCCGTCATCCTTGCGAACGCGGGGATCCAGAGTTGTGTGGCGGACATGCATCGAAGACTCATCGGAGATTCTGGATTCCGAGTCGTCGGACCGCCGCCTGCGCGGGAATGACGGTGTTGGGGCGGGGAACGCAGTTAGAGCCAAAACCTCCGTCATCCCCGCGCACGCGGGGATCCAGAGTTGCGTGGCGAACATACATCGCGGCCCCATCCGAGATTCTGGATCCCCGCGTGCGCGAGGATGACGGTGTTGGGGTGGAGAACTCAGTTAGCCCCCAAAACCTCCGCCTACGCGGGAATGACGGTGTTGGGCGGGGAACGCAATTAGAAACCCAAACCTCCGTCATCCTCGCGAACGCGGGGATCCAGAGTTGCGTGGCGGACGTCCATCGCGAAACCATCCGAGATTCTGGATCCCGAATCGTCGGACCGCCGCCTGCGCGAGGATGACGGTGTTGGGGTGGGGAACGCAGTTAGAACCCAAAACCTCGATCATCCGCCCGCCCGCATCTGCCGCGCCGCCGCCACCATATTCACCAACGCCGCCTCCGTCTCAACCCACCCTCGCGTCTTCAGCCCACAGTCCGGATTCACCCACAGCCGCTCCAGCGGGATACGCCTAGCCGCCTTGCTCAGCAGCCCAACCATTGCCGCCGTGTCCGGCACCCGTGGCGAATGGATGTCGTACACGCCCGGACCAATGTCATTGGGATAATCAAACGCCTCGAAGGCATCCAACAACTCCATGGCCGAGCGCGAGGTTTCGATGGTGATGACATCGGCATCCATGGCCGCGATGGCCTCAATCACATCGTTGAATTCGCTGTAGCACATGTGCGTGTGAATCTGCGTGGCATCGCTGACGCCGCTGGCGCACAGGCGGAATGCTTCCACCGCCCAGTCGAGATACGCGCCCCACTGAGCCTGGCGCAACGGCAGTCCCTCGCGGAATGCCGCTTCGTCAATTTGCACAATCTTCACGCCGGCTTTTTCCAGGTCGACCACCTCATCGCGAATGGCCAACGCCAGTTGCCGCGCCTGTTGCTCGCGCGAAATGTCGTCGCGAGCGAACGACCACATCAGCATGGTCACAGGACCGGTGAGCATGCCTTTCATCACCTTATCGGTGAGGCTCTGGGCGTAGGTGATCCAGTCCACGGTCATGGCCTGCGGGCGGCTGAGGTCGCCGACGATCACGGCCGGTTTTACGCACCGCGAGCCGTAGCTCTGCACCCAGCCGAAACGGGTGAAGGCATACCCCTCCAACTGCTCGGCAAAGTATTCGACCATGTCGTTGCGCTCCGCCTCGCCATGCACCAGCACATCCAAGCCCAGCCGTTCTTGCACCTGCACGGCATGGCGAATTTCGCAGTGCATGGCGTCGGTGTATTCGCCCACCGACAACTTGCCGCGCTTGTAGGCCTGACGCGCCAGGCGAATGGCCGGCGTCTGCGGGAACGAACCGATCGTGGTGGTTGGCAGCAGCGGCAAATTCAGGCGCGCCCGCTGCACGTCGATGCGCTGCTCGAAGGGCGATTGGCGTTTGCTGTCTGCCGGCTGGATGGCGGCGAGGCGCGCCTGCACCTCAGGTTTATGGATACGTGTGGAATGAGCCCGACTGGTTTGTACCGCCGCGCTGGCGGCCAGTGCAGCGACCACGTCAGCGTCTTGCGGCGTGTTCAACGCCTTGGCAAGCACGGCAATCTCAGCGCACTTCTGCACGGCAAACGCCAGCCAACTGCGCAGCTCTTCGTCCAGTTGGTCTTCGCGGTTCAGGTCGACCGGACTGTGCAGCAACGAGCACGAACCGGCGACCCACAGGTTGTCGCCAAAACGCGCCTGCGCTTCCTGCAACTGCGCCAGCGCCTGCTGCAAATCGCAGCGCCAAACGTTGCGGCCGTTGACCACGCCCAGCGACAACACTTTGTACGTGGGCACGCGGTCGAGCACCGCTGCCAGTTGCTCAGGGGCGCGCACCAGGTCAACGTGCAAGCCTTGCACGGGCAAGCTGGCGGCCAGGCCGAGGTTGTCTTGCAGGTCGCCGAAATAGGTGGCGACGAGCTTTTGCGTGGGCGAGTACTGCAACAGGTTGTAGGCGCGCTCGAAGGCGTTTTTCCAGGCTTGCGGCAGGTCCTGCGCCAGAATCGGTTCGTCGATTTGTACCCACTGCACGCCTTGGGCCGCCAAGCGTCCGAGAATTTCTCCGTATAGCGGCAGCAGGCGGTCGAGCAGGTCGAGTTTGTCGAAGTCGCCATCACGGGCTTTGCCCAGCCAAAGGAACGTGAGCGGGCCGAGAATCACCGGCTTCACCTGGTGGCCGAGCGCGTGGGCTTCGGCTACTTCCTCAAAGAGCTGCTCCCAGCTCAGGGTGAACTGTTGGTCGTGGCTAAATTCGGGGACTAGATAGTGGTAGTTGCTATCGAACCACTTGGTCATTTCTTCGGCATGGGCGCCAGCGCAGCAACCTTCACCGTGGCCGCTGCTGCCACGGGCCATGGCGAACAGGGTGTCGAGCGTCGGCAGGCGGCTGCCATGACGGAAGCGTTCGGGTACCACACCGCACAGCAGCGAGTGGCTGAGCACTTGGTCGTACCAGGCGAAGTCGCCGACAGGCAGCAACTCGATGCCCGCCTCTTTTTGCAATTGCCAATGGCGGGCACGCAGGTCACGACCTACTGCGCGCAGGCCGGCTTCATCGAGATCCCCTTGCCAATACGCCTCAAGCGCCTTTTTCAATTCACGGTCGCGACCGATGCGGGGAAAGCCCAGGTTGTGTGCCACTGCCATTGCGATGTGCTCCAGGTAACTGATGGCGCACATTGTCGGTAGCTAAAGCACATGAAACAAACTCAACATTTTCCAGTTGATCCGTACATCCATTCACGTTAGTTTCGTTCATGTTCAGCCCGTCAGCCGCACCGAGAGCCACGCCCATGTTGGAATTGCGCCACCTGAAAACCCTGCACGCGCTGCGTGAAACCGACAGTCTGGTCGACGCAGCGGAACGGCTGCACCTCACCCAGTCCGCCCTCTCCCACCAGTTCAAGGAACTGGAAGAACGCCTGGGCATGCCACTGTTTGTGCGTAAAACCAAACCCGTACGCTTTACCAGCGCTGGCTTGCGCCTGCTGCAACTGGCCGACTCGCTGCTGCCGCAATTGCGCGCGGCCGAACGCGACATGGCGCGCTTGGTCGGCGGCACGGCGGGCCGGCTGCACATGGCCATCGAATGCCACAGCTGCTTCCAATGGCTAATGCCGACCATCGACCAATTTCGCGACGCCTGGCCCGAGGTCGAGCTGGACCTGGCGTCGGGCTTTTCCTTTGCCCCGCTGCCGGCGCTGGCGCGCGGTGATCTGGATTTGGTCGTCACCTCCGACCCTATCGAGCTGTCGGGCATCACCTACGTGCCGCTGTTCACCTACGAAGCCATGCTCGCCGTGGCCAACCAGCACGGTTTGGCCAACAAGCCCTACATCGTGCCCGGCGACCTGGCCAAGGAAACACTGATTACCTACCCGGTGGAACGCGATCGCCTGGACATCTTCACCCGCTTCCTGGAACCGGCCGACATCGAACCGGCGCAGGTGCGAACCTCGGAACTGACGGTGATGATGATGCAGCTGGTGGCCAGCGGCCGTGGCGTATGCGGCCTGCCCAACTGGGCGCTGCATGAATACAGCTCGCGCGGCTACGTGACGGCCAAGCGCCTGGGCGATAAGGGCTTGTTCGCCACGTTGTATGCCGGCATTCGCACCGACATGCTCGACGCGCCGTTTATGCGCGATTTCCTGCTGACGGCGAAAGACACGTCGTTCTCGACGTTGGAAGGCGTGAGCGCGGCGAAGGAAAAGTAGGCATCTGCGCCCAACAATGAAACGGGCTGCATGCGCGGAATCGACGCTCGACTCCCCTGCCCGGCCCGTCTACTCTCAGCCCTTGCCGCCACCGCCCCAAGGGACTTCGCATGAGCCTGTCGCTACTCAGCCGTTACGCGTTTTTTGTCGCCTGTCTCGTGTTCACCTTCGCCAGTTTGCCCTTCTACCACCACGAATGGCTGTGGCCGTTCACGCTGTTAACCGGCGTGCTGACGTTGGTGGGCATTGGCGATTTGCTGCAGACGCGCCACGCGGTGCGGCGCAATTACCCGATTCTGGGCAACATCCGCTACCTGGTTGAGGGCATCCGCCCGGAGATCCGCCAATACCTGCTCGAGGCCGACGGCGACAAGCTGCCGTTTTCTCGCGCGCAGCGTTCGTTGGTGTATGCGCGGGCCAAAAACGAGGGGGCCGACAAACCCTTCGGCACGTTGATCGACGTGTACCAGAACGGCTTCGAGTTCATCGGCCACTCCATGCGCCCGGCGGCGCTCACCGACCCTGACAGTTTCCGCGTGATGGTCGGCGGTCCGGCCTGCAAGCAGCCGTACTCGGCCTCGTTGTTCAACATCTCGGCCATGAGCTTTGGCTCGCTCAGCGCCAACGCCATTCGCGCATTGAACAAAGGCGCGAAACTCGGCAATTTTATTCACGACACTGGCGAGGGCAGCATCAGCCCGTATCACCGCGAACACGGCGGCGACCTGACCTGGGAACTGGGCAGCGGCTATTTTGGTTGCCGCACCAGCACAGGCTTATTCGACCCCGAGCGCTTTGCCAAGCAGGCGCAAAGCCCGCAGGTGCGGATGATTGAGATCAAGCTGAGCCAAGGCGCCAAACCCGGCCACGGCGGCATTCTGCCCAAGCACAAGGTTACCAAGGAGATCTCCGAAACCCGTGGCGTTCCGATGGGCGAAGACTGCGTATCGCCCTCGCGCCACAGCGCGTTTTCCACCCCCACCGAACTGATGCAATTCGTCGCCCAGCTTCGGGAGCTGTCGGGCGGTAAGCCGGTTGGGTTCAAGTTTTGCCTGGGCCACCCATGGGAGTTCATGGGAATTGCCAAGGCCATGCTGGAAACCGGAATTTTGCCGGACTTTATCGTCGTCGACGGCAAGGAAGGCGGCACGGGCGCGGCGCCGGTTGAGTTCACCGATCACATCGGCGTACCGCTGCGTGATGGGCTGCTGTTTGTGCACAACACGCTGGTGGGGTTGAATTTGCGCGAGCACATCAAGCTCGGCGCCAGCGGCAAAATCGTCAGTGCCTTTGATATCGCCAGCGTGTTGGCCATCGGCGCCGACTGGGCCAACTCCGCGCGCGGCTTCATGTTTGCCATCGGCTGTATTCAAAGCCAGAGCTGCCACACCAACAAATGCCCCACCGGCGTCGCCACCCAAGACCCGCTGCGCCAGCGCGCGCTGGTGGTAGAAGACAAAGCCGAGCGAGTGTTCAGCTTCCATCGCAACACCCTCAAAGCCTTGGCCGAAATGTTGGCGGCCGCCGGCCTGAGCCATCCTTCGCAACTCGATGCACGCCACTTGGTGCGGCGCATTTCCAACACCGAGATCAAGTTGTTTTCCCAGGAACACGTTTTCCTCAAACCCGGCGCGCTGTTGAGCGGCCAGGTGAGCGGCGAGTTCTACGAGCGCATGTGGAAAATGGCCCGCGCCGACAGCTTCGACCCCGCGCCGCCTGAGCCGGACCACCAACCGGTTGCACCGGTAAAACCGGATGCGGTGGAAAGCGTTTAAGCGAGCCTCATCACGCCACGGAACGTTATAGAAGGAGCAGCGTTCTGTTGAGTGGCGGTGGCCTTGTTTGGAACGGGCAAACCGGCCCTGCTTCGCGCTGTAAAAGCACGCCGTGGCCCTGCTATTCTCGCCGCTCACTCGCCCGTTTCGGATCGTTCCCATGGCTTTGCACACCTGGCTGGTTTATTTACTCGCCGTCGTTGGCCTGTCGCTAACGCCGGGGCCGAATGCGTTGTTGGCGCTCAGTCACGGGGCGTTGTATGGGCAGCGCAAAACGCTGTTTACCATCACCGGCGGCATGCTCGGTTTCACCCTGTTAATGGCGCTGTCGATGTTTGGCATCGGTGCGTTGTTGCAGGCGTCGGCCGATGCGCTGACGGTGTTGAAGTGGATAGGTGGGGCGTACCTGGTGTGGTTGGGTTTTCAACTATGGCGCGCGCCGCCGATTACGCTGACCGATGAAACCGGGCCCGACCGACCCGGCCACGCCTTGTTTCGTCAGGGGCTGTTGTCGGCCGTTTCGAATCCGAAGGTGATTCTGTTCTTCGGCGCCTTCTTGCCGCAGTTCCTCGATCCAAGCCGCGCGCTGTGGCTGCAATTTGTGATTCTGGTGCTGACCTTCGTGTTGTTTGAAGCGGTGGTGGAAATTTTGCTGGCGCGCATGGCACATCGCATTCGGCCGTGGCTGGAGCGCACCGGCAAAGGCTTCAACCGGGCGTGCGGCGGTATGTTCGCGGTGATGGGGGCGGCGTTGCCGACGTTGCGTTAAACATGGCTCGCGCTGCTCCTCCCGACCTGCATCGCCCGGGCGCCGCTTTACGCACGGTGGCGCGCAGCTACCCACGCGGTTTGTTTATCGAGCCCCACGCCCATGACTGGGGGCAGTTGCTGTATGCCATGAGCGGCATCATGTGGGTGGAAACCCCCGGCGAGGCGGTGTTGGTTCCGCCGTTGCGCGCGGTGTGGTTGCCGGCCCATGTGCCCCATGCGGTGCGGGTGGTTTCGGAGCTGGAGATGCGCAACATCTACTTGCGCCCCGACCAGCCGCATAGCTTGCCCACCACCACGCAAGTGGTCGACGTGAAGCCGCTGCTGCGTGAGCTGATTCTCGGGCTGGTGGAGCAACAAGGCGCCGAAGACAGCGAGTACTACCAGCACCTGAGCGCCCTGGCCGTGTTGGAGTTGCAGCGCGCCCGCCACTCGTTTTTGCGCGTTCCGCTGCCCGATGCCAGCGACCGGCGTTTGCTGACGCTGTGCCAAGCGGTAATCGCCTCGCCCTCGCTGGCGTTTTCTTTCGAGCAACATGCGGCAGCCGCCGGCGCCAGCGTGCGCACCTTGGCGCGGCTGTTTCAGGACAGCATGGGCATGGGCTTTGCCCACTGGCGCCGGCAGGTGCAACTGGCCACAGCAGTGGCGGCGTTGATCGAAGGGGCGCCGGTGAGCCGAATTGCCGCCGACCTCGGCTATCGGCCCAGCAGCTTCAGTGACATGTTCCGGCGCGAGCTGGGCATGGCACCTTCCGAGTACGTGGCGAAGCAATAGCCGCGCTCACGTTGGCCGATATACAGAAGCCTTTGACCTGAGCAGCGTTTTCCCGTCAGTAGACTGAGCCCCATTCCCACCTCACTTACGGGAAAGGAGGCTCCCATGAACTACCTGATTTCTCTAGCCGCCGGGCTGCTGGTCGGCGTTATCTACAACGTACTGGACGTGCGCTCTCCCGCGCCGCCGGCCATCGCCCTGGTCGGTTTGCTGGGCATGTTGGCCGGCGAGCAACTGATTCCGGTCGGCCGCCAATTGATCGCCCACTGGTTCTCCTGATTCCTCTTCAATCTGCCTCGCATAAGGAGCGCATATGCACGCGTTGCAATTTACCCTCACGGGCGATCTGAACTCGCTACAGCACGTTGAAGTGCCGACACCCACCGTCGCCGAAGGCGAGGTGCTGGTGGAAATTCGCGCAGCGGGTTTGAACCCCAGCGACATCAAGAATGTGCTGGGCCGTTTTCCGTACACCACCGTGCCGCGAATTCCGGGTCGCGATTTTGCCGGCGTAGTCGTTGAAGGACCGAGTCACTTGCTCGGTCAAGCGGTGTGGGGCACGGGCAAGGGCCTGGGTTTCACCCGGGATGGCAGCCACGCCAGCCATATCGCCCTGCCGGCTGCAGCCGTTGCGCTAAAGCCTCGGGCGTTGAGTTTCGCCCAGGCAGCCAGTTGCGGCGTGCCGTTCACCACCGCTTGGGATGCGCTGGAGCGCAGCGGGGTAAAAGCCGGCACCACGTTGCTGGTGATCGGCGCCAACGGTGCCGTCGGCGACGCAGCGGTGAACCTGGCCAAGGCCAGAGGCGCCCAGGTACTCGCAGCGGTGCGCCGGCCGGAAGCGGTGGAAAATCTCAACCAGCGCGGCATTGCTGCCTTGCTTCTGGGCGATCCGGCAGCGCTGGCGGCCCAGGTTGAGGCGCACTTTCCGGGCGGTGCCGAGGTGATCTTCGACACCACCGGCTTCTGGCTTCCCGCCGCCGTACCGGCCTTGGCCACCTTCGGGCGCATCGCCATTATCGCAGCGCCAGTAGACGGCAACGTGCAATTCCCGGCGCTGGCGCTGTATCGGCGCGGCGGCGTGCTGGTGGGCGTCAATTCGTTGCTGTACAGCCCGCAAGAATGCGCAGCGATGCTCGACGGTTTTGGCAGTTTGTTCGATCAGGGCTTGTTGCCGCTGCCCGAGCAACTGCGCGAAGTGCCATTGAGCGAAGGCGTGGCGAGTTATCACGCGGTGAATGCCGGCAGCGGCGATAAATTCATTCTGCTGCCCTGATCGCGGCGACACGGGCGCGGGCTTTGTGGTTAGATTTGACCGCCCTCGCCCGCTCCCGGCCTGCTTTTGACCACGTCCGGGCGACTGACTCAACCCGGTATCGCCATGCGTTTTCTGCCTTTTGCCCTTTTGTTGCTTTGCGCCTGCAGCGCAGCAGAAGAGCGCCCGCTGCGTTTTTCGGTGATCGAAAGCTGGGCCATGCCGCTGATCAACGTAGAAAACGGCGAAGCCACCGGCGGCATCATTTATGACTTGCAGACGCGCCTGGCCGAAAAGGTCGGCCGGCGCGCTGAAATGCTCGTGCTGCCACGCAAGCGCGTGCAGGCCATGCTGGTTCGCGGCGAAATTGATGTGCGCTGCTATGTGAACCCGACCTGGATGACCGAGTCCCACCATCAGTACATTTGGAGCGTGCCGTTTATGAAACAGCGCGACATGCTGGTGGCCCGCAACACGCAAGACATGACGCTCGAACAGTTGCACGGCCAAACGGTCGGCACCGTGCTGGGCTACGTCTACCCGCAGCTACAAGGCAAATTCGACAGCCGCGACTTGCAGCGCGACGACGCCCGCACCCAGCAACTGGCCCTGCTCAAGCTCGACGCCGGCCGTAACGATTATGCGGTGAGCAGCGAGCTGACCCTGAACTGGTTCAACCGCACCCAGGCGCCGCAGCACCAGTTGCAGGCGCTGCAAGAACTGTCGTCAGACCTGGCCTCGTGCATCGTCCGCGACGAGCCGGACGTGCCCACCATGGCGTTGCTGCGCGCGCTGGTGCAAATGAGCAACGACGGCGAATTCGAAAAAATATTGGCCAGTTACCGCTAAACCTTCCCGCAAGAATTTGTTCTCACCTGCCCCACCGGTGAATCCGTTCACCCCGTTCAAGCAATCCGATTCGAGGCTGTATCCATGTCTGATGTGTTGCCTGCTGCGGCGCCCACTGCACCGATTGCCAAGCAGTTGTCGGCCCGCGCGATTTTGCTGATTGAACTGGCGCTGTCCCTGGGCGGTTTCGCCATTGGCACCGGTGAGTTTTCGATCATGGGCTTGATGCCAGACGTGGCCGCCGACTTGGGCATCACCGAGCCGCAGGTGGGCCATGTGATCAGCACCTACGCGCTTGGCGTTGTAGTCGGCGCACCGCTGTTGGCGATATTGGGTTCGCGTCTGCCGCGCCGTAATTTGCTCTTGCTGCTGATGGCGATTTTCGCCGTCGGCAACTTCGCCACCGCGCTGGCACCGGATTACCACTCGATGATGGCGTTCCGCTTCTTCGCCGGCCTGCCCCATGGCGCCTATTTCGGCGTGGCAATGCTGGTGGCGGCGTCCATGGCGCCGCCGCACAAGCGGGCCAAGGCCGTGAGCCGGGTGATGCTCGGCCTTACGGTGGCCATTTTGGTCGGCAACCCGCTGGCCACCTGGCTCGGTCAGTTGGCCAGTTGGCGTTATGCCTTTGCTCTGGTCGGCGTTATCGCCCTCAGCACGGTGGCGATGGTTGCGTGGTTTTTGCCGCTGGATAAAAACGAGCCGCGCAGTTACCCGATGCGCGAGCTGCGCGCATTTAACCGTGCACAAGTGTGGTTGGCGCTGGCCATCAGCTCGGTCGGTTTCGCCGGCATGTTTTGCGTGTTCAGCTACATGGCGCCCACTTTGTTGCAAGTGACCCACCTGTCCGCCGCCTGGATTCCCTTCGCGCTCGCCGCGTTTGGACTGGGCAGCATTGTCGGCAATATGGTCGGCGGCTGGCTGTTCGACAAACTGCAATTCAAAGCCGTGGCGTGGCTGTTGGTGTGGAGTGCGCTGGTGCTGGCGATATTCCCACTGGCGGCGCTGTCGCCCTGGAGCGTGTTGCCGGCCGTGTTCGCGGTGGGTTCCATGGTGTCGCTCGGCGCGCCATTACAAACGCATTTGATGGACGTTGCTCAGGACGCGCAAACCCTCGCCGCCGCCTCCAACCACGCCGCCTTCAACGTGGCCAACGCGCTCGGCCCTTGGCTCGGCGGCATGGCGATCAGCGCCGGTTTCGGCTGGACGTCCACCGGCTACATCGGCGCGGCCACAGCGCTCGCCGGTCTGATGGTGTTTTTCGTGGCCTGGCGCTTTGAGCCGAAAGCGTCGCCGCGCTGATCAGTCGGCAACCCCGAGCGGCTTTACCAACGGCGCTTTGCCGTCGGACAGCAACCACGCCACTAACACGGCCGGCTGGCTCTGGCTGGCATTGCGGGTCACGCGATGCTCCTGTCCGGGCGCCTCGTACCACGCGTCGCCAGCCTTGTAGGTGCGCAGCGGGCCGTCGTCCAACGACGATTCAACCGCGCCGCTGACCACCACCACAAACACCGGTCCGGGGTGCCGGTGCGGCTTGGACGTGGCGCCCGGGGCGAATTCCACACGCAGTGCGGTGGCATCAGAGCTGGCAACAGCAGGCAAATTGGCATGGGCGACGGGCGCTACCGTTTCGTCGCCAGCGCCGCCGCCGTGGGCATGTGCCAGGGAAGTGAACAGCGTTAACAGCAATGCCGAGGTGCGCAAGAGCGTGCCCATGGTCACAACCCCGGCTGCATGGCGAAGCCCACACCGAAACGGTTCCAGGCGTTGATTGTGGCAATGGCGAAGGTCAGGTCGGCGAGTTCGCGTTCGTTGAATTGCTTCGCCACTTCGCTGTAAACCGCGTCTGGGGCACCGCGCTCTGCCAGCAAGGTCAGGGTTTCAGTCCACAGCAACGCGGCCCGCTCGCGCTCACTGAAAAACGGCGTTTCGTGCCAAGCCGACAGGGCAAAGATGCGCCGCGGGGTTTCGCCCAGTTTGATCGCGTCGGCGCTGTGCATATCGATGCAGTAGGCGCAGCCGTTGAGCTGGGAGGCGCGAATTTTCACCAGCTCGTGCAGCGATTTTTCCAACGACGATTCGCCCATCGCTTTTTCCAGCCCCAGCAATGCCTTGAAGGCGTGGGGAGCGACCTGAGCGTAGTTAACGCGCGAATTGTTCATGTCCGTTTCCTCAGTGGTGGCCGGCGGCTTGCCGGGGTGAAACCACTCTATTGCTCCGCTCTGCGCGGATAAATACACTGAAACCGGAAACATTAGACGGACTCTCGGACAATCATGGCTTTTGACCGTATCGATGCAATGCGCGCGTTCTGCCGCATCGTGGAGCTGGGCAGTTTCACTCGCGCCGCCGACGCCATGGGCGTGGCGAAAACCACGCTGTCGGGGCAGATTCAGGCGCTCGAAACCCAACTCGGGGTGAAATTGCTGCACCGCACCACGCGCCGGGTAACCCCCACCACAGACGGCGCCGCCTATTACGAGCGCGCCAGAACCGTGCTTGAAGATGTCGACGAACTGGAAGCCAGCGTCTCGCAAACCCGCACCGTTGCGCGGGGCAAGGTGCGCGTAGAAATGCCTTCGCCGGTGGGACGTTTTTTGCTGATTCCAGCCCTGCCGGATTTCGTTGCCCAGTACCCGGACATTCAGCTCGACGTCGGCTGTAGCGAACGCGTGGTGGACCTGGTGCAAGAAGGCGTCGACTGCGCCATTCGCGGCGGCACCGTCACCGACGCGGATTTGGTGTGCCGGGCCATTGGCCAGATGCGCTTCGTCCTGTGCGCGTCGCCCGGCTACCTGCACGGCAAACCGACCATCCGCACGCCCGCCGACCTAACGCAGCATCGCTTTTTGGCCTTTGTGTTTCCGGTGACCGGGCGGCAAAACCCGGTGCGTTTGAGTCGCGCTGAACACCGCGTGGTCATTGAGCAGACGCCGGCCATGCGCTTCAACACCGGCGGTGCGTATATCGCGGCAGCGCAGGCAGGTTTGGGATTTGTGTCGGTGCCGCTGTGCGAAGCGCAACCGCTGCTAGTCAGCGGCGAGCTGGTGCAACTACTGCCGGACTGGAGCCTGCCGAGCATGCCTATCAGCGTGGTGTATCCCTATGCCAGGCGCCTTTCGGCACGGGTTCGCGCCTTTACCACGTGGGCGGCAGCGACCATGGCCGACGACCCGATGTGGCGTCTGGACGACTGAGCGGCTGAACGCGGCAATAGCGCCGCGCGCTCCCTGCTTTCTCCCACGCTGCTGTGCGTTACTTCCTCCAGACGCAACTGGCGCGGCGGCCTAGTGTCGTTGCAGCCATGGCAGCGGCCTTGGCGGCACTAACGGAGAGGGATTTCCAAATGCGTACACGCACTGCGATTTTATCACTTGCAAACCGTGATGTAATACATCACACTTCTTTCCCATGATCCGCAGCTTCCAGCACAAGGGTTTACGCCAGTTTCATGAAAACGGCTGTACCCGCGGCATTCAAGCCGATCATGCCAAACGCCTCGCGCGACAGCTGCAGTTTATGGACCACGCTGTCGCACCGGCCGACCTCGACATCCCTGGCTGGCGGCTGCACCCGCTCAAGGGCGAGCTTGATCAATACTGGTCGCTCACGGTGAACGCTAATTGGCGAATGGTGTTTCGCTTCGTCGATTCCGATATCGAACTGGTCAACTACGTGGATTACCACTGAAAAGGAAACCGCACCATGGGCATTTTCAACCCGCCACACCCTGGCGAAACGCTGCGAGAAGACGTGCTGCCCGAGCTGAACATCAGCGTCGCGGAACTGGCGCGCCGTTTGGGCTTTGCCCGCGAAACCCTGTCGCGCATCCTGCATGGCCATGCGCCCATCAGTCCGGACCTGGCGGTGCGCCTGGAGGCTGCCGGTATCGGCACGGCGCAAACCTGGATGAGCGTGCAGATCGATTACGACCTGTGGCAAGCGCGAAATCGACCCCAGCCTGCCATCGAGCGTTTCGCGGCATTGCCTTGATGCTCGACCCGCTTTGCCAGGAGCAGCGCTTAATGTCGATCACCACCGCTCGCCTGCTACTACGCCGCCCGGTGCTGGCAGATTTCCAGCGTTTCTTCGCCATTCATTCCGACCCAGCCACCAACCAGTTCAACCCGGCGGGGCCGCTCACCGATTACAGCAAAGCCGAGGCGCTGTTCAACGCCTGGCTCGCCCATTGGCAACAGCATGGCTACGGCCAGTGGGCCATCGCCAATCGCGAACAGCCTGAAGAAGTTACCGGCTTTGGCGGTATCGCTCAGCGCCTCTACGGTGACGTCGAGCGCCTCAATCTGGGGTATCGCTTTGCAGCATCGGCGTGGGGCAATGGATACGCCACCGAACTGGCAGTGCAAGCGCTTCGCTATGCCCTGGAAGACCTGCAACAACCCCGTGTTTTTGCCATCGTGCGGCCGAACCACGTAGCCTCTATTCGAGTGCTTGAGAAGATCGGCATGCAGCGCACCGGCGTGCTCGATGATGTGCCCGGCCAGCCGGCCAGTCTCATTTATGAAACGCAGGCAAAGCCCCGCCTCGCTTGCCCTGAATAATCGCGGTGGCACACACGCCATCGCTTTTGACGCCAATCCCATCACATTTTTTGCCTCAACCGCCCTAGAACGGGCTTTTGCGGGCGAAATGTGCGAGCTGTTTCCTATACAAATGGCGAATCTGGCTTAGGGTTAACTCAGCCATCCCGGATTTCCCCGTACCCGCTTTCGGGTTCGCGGTTGGCCCTGTTGTGTTCGCCTCGTCCAGGCAGAACACAGCGCCACTCGGTTCAAACGAAGGGAAGCGAACATGAACGTCAATGACGTCTACGAAAATGCCGCCACCGGCGATTTGCAAGCGCTCGAACTGATCTCTATCGAAGGTGGAATTTACCTGCTGCAAGCCCATGTCGAAGGGCGTGTGCATTCCATCAAAATGCCCGACGGCGCCATGCTGCGTTTACGCTCGGTGACCCATGCGCGCGAGTTGCTGCAGGGTTTGCCCATTACCGTGCCGTTTCATTTGGTGCACAGCGAAGTGCATACCGAAATGTGCGGCTTCAGCGAAGGTCCGCAAGAGCCACTGCGAGAGCGTATTTCCCTCGGTTCAGCGTGGTGAATGACGGCCGATCAACGATAGTGGCATTTTGGAAATAATCGTTGCCGGCCCCTACGCACCTGTTGATAATCACGGCCTCTCCACGCAACTACACAAGGAAAGTGCTCGTGAAAAAACTGCTACTGTGCGTCCCCGTTTTTGCGCTGCTGCTTCAAGGCTGCGGTGTAAACATGACCCGCTACGAACCCAACTTCGACAACGTTCAGGTGCTGAAAAAAGACCTGCCGTTGCACGCTGTAACCTCCCCGCAAGTTACCGCCCCGTCTTCGCTCAGCAGCCTGTCGGTTCGGGCCAACCCGATCAAGTCGCCTAACGGCAATATTCCTCAACACATTCAGGCGGCCATTACCGAAGAGTTGCGCCTGGCCGGTCTGGTCGATGAAAAAGCCGACCGCAGCCTGGATGTCGTGTTGGTCACCAGTGAATTGGACGCCGGCATGGGCACCGGCTCCGGCAAGTTGGCGGCTCGCTTCACCGTCCACAAAGGCAGCGATGTGCTGTACGACGCCACCCAACAATCGAGCAGCACGTGGGAAAGCAGCTTCGTCGGTGCGGTCGCCGTTCCCGCCGCAGCCAATGCTTACAACCCGCTGGTTCGTGAGTTGCTACACAACCTGTATAGCGACCCACTGTTCGTGCAAGCCCTTAAATAACGTTGCGCTGAACCGAAAAAAGAGCCACAGCTGTGGCTCTTTTTTTTTGCCTTACGCGCGTGGTTCGTAAGCTGACAGCGCAGAATATTGCAGGGTTTTGCTTTCTACCATGCGCTTGAGCAACGCGTTCACCTGGCGATTGAACGTGTCGCGAGCCGCCTCGTCCGGGGTATTGCCCATCATCGGAATGAACACCAAACCGATCCAGGTGTTCACCGCGTCCTGGTTGCTGGCATCGGTTAACTTCTGGCCGTTTGCATCCAGCGTTTCCAGGGTCATGGTAAAGCGGTCAGTGCCCATCGCCGGCATGACGCCGAAGGTAAAGCCGCTGAAAAATGCCCAAACCATCTGCCCGCCCGGCAATGGATGGTGATGCACTTTCAGGCGTAGACCGTAGTCACCGGGCTGCTTTTGAAACTCGTCGAACGTCACGCGGCCGAACAGACCGGAATCGGTAATGGTCTTTTCCAGCTGGGTTTTATAGACGTCTCGAACTTGCGGAACTTCAATCGCCGAAGGGTTGCTCGGTAACCCTTCGTAGTAGTCGAAATCGACATATACGTTGGGTTTGCTGGCGTAGCTCGCCATCGACGGTAACGTCACCGGGGCCACTTCATCCTTGGTAAAACTGGCGCAACCACTTAACGCCATTGCCAAAGCCAACCCCAGAATCTTTCCTTTGTGCATCGCAGCTTCCTTGTGTGTTTTAAACGCTCCAACGCCGGAGGCGCGCGCCCGATTCTAGAGGGCAGCCGCCGATGGTAAAAGGCCAGCTTGGAAAAAACCCTGGGGGCAGATTGGCCAATGTCGCGCACGCCCCGCCAACGCCCACAACCATCATCTAACCGTCATATTTTTTTCATACCGTTGCCGTCTCGTCATGTAGTCCCGACACCCAGCGGCCCCTCCCTATGCTTTGCAGCGAACTCAAATCCTTTCACATGGTGGCCCGCCTCGGCAGCATCACTCAGGCGGCGAAAAAACTGGGGCTGAGCCAGCCAACGGTGACCACGCAAATCCGCCAACTGGAAGGCCAATACGGCGTCGAGTTGTTTTACCGTGGCGGCCGGCGTTTAACCTTGAGCGACGAAGGCGCACGCCTGCTGCCCATGGTGCAAACGCTGTTGCAGCAAGAGGCCGACATCGAGTTTTTCCTGCGCAATAGCGGGTCGGTTCAGGGCGCGTTGCGCATTGGCGCCACGGCGCCCTACTACGTGCTGGATCTGGTGCGCGGTTTCCGTGAGCAGTTCAGCCAGTGCACGGTCACGCTCACCATTGGCAACTCGCAGGAAGTGCTCGAAGCGCTGGAGGACTACCGCGTCGATCTCGCTGCCTCCTCGCAACTGGTGGAAGACGCGCGTCTGACGCGCCTAGTGCTCGGCCACGATCCCCTGGTGCTCGCCGTGCACCGCAGCCATCCCCTCGCAGTGCACAACCGCGTGCCATTGAGCGCACTGGCCGGCCATTGCCTGCTGATGCGCGAAGTCGGCTCGACCACGCGTCAGCTCAGCGAAAAACTGTTGAACGAGGCTGGCGTGGCGCTGGGACCGCTGCTTGAAATCGGCAGCCGTGAGTCCATCCGTGAAGCGGTGCTGCGCAACATTGGCATTAGCCTGATCGCGCGCCACGAAGTGCCTGATAACCCGCAGCTCAAAGTCGTTGAGCTCGAAGGTGCGCCGTTGATGGCCGAATATCTGTACTGCCTGAAAGAACGTCGCCAGGCGCGTTTGCCCGCTGCGTTTCTTAGCCTGGCGCGCAGCGGCGCCATCGAATAGCCCGCCCTACCCAAGAATGCCGATACCACTATCGGTAACTTTTGCCTCCCTGCCACAAAGCCTTCGCATGGCCTCTCTAGCATGAGCCTGGTCTAGCCCAATCGCGCTTCGAGGTTTCCGATGGCCACGCCCCACGCCGTGAGCATGAAAGTCCGCAACATCCATAAAGGCTTCGGCGCATTCAAGGCCCTGGATGGCATTTCGCTGGACATCGCAGCAGGCGAACTGGTGTGCCTGCTCGGCCCGTCGGGCTGTGGCAAAACCACCTTGCTGCGCTGCATTGCCGGCCTGGAGAAGCAGGACAACGGCACCATCGTCATCGGCTCGCGCGACGTCTCGGATCTGCCGCCGCAAGCCCGCGACTACGGCATTGTGTTTCAGTCCTACGCGCTGTTCCCCAACCTCAGCGTTGAACAAAACATCGGCTACGGCCTGAACGGCAACAGCCGCGCCACCATCAAGGCGCGGGTTACGCAAATGTTGGAATTGGTCGGTCTTGCCGGCAGCGAAAAGAAGTACCCCGGCCAGCTCTCCGGCGGCCAACAGCAACGCGTCGCCCTGGCGCGCGCGCTGGCACCGGCGCCGTCGTTGTTGCTGCTCGACGAGCCCATGTCGGCCTTGGATGCGCGGGTGCGTGAACACCTGTGCGGCGAGTTGCGCGAGCTGCAAAAACGCCTCGGCATCACCACGCTGATGGTCACCCACAATCAGGACGAAGCCATGCTCATGGCCGACCGTATCGCGGTGATCAACCAAGGTCGCGTCGAGCAATACGCCAGCGCCCACGACATTTACCGCAGCCCCGCTACGCCGTTCGTGGCCGAGTTTGTCGGCCAAGGCAACTGGCTGCCCTTTGAGCGCAGCCTGGACGGCCATGCCCAGGTCGGTGGCCTACACGTGCGCCTACCCGTTCGCTTGCCCGGTGAGTCGCGCGGGCGGCTGTTCTGTCGCCCCGAATCGGTGGTGGTCAACCCGCCGGTGCACGAAGACAACCTGTTCAGCGCGCACCTGCACGAGCTGACTTTTCTAGGCAATCGCTGCCGCCTGCGTTTTGAACTTGATGCCCTGCCCGGCCATTCGTTGCTCGCCGAGGTTGAGCCCGACGCCATGCCAAGGCTTACCGGTGCAGACATGTGGGTGGCGCTCCCGCCGCGCAGCCTGCAGGTGTTTGTGTGATGGACGCCGAAACACCCGTTTCGGCTGGGAGCCAAGCGCGGCTGAATCCGCAGCTCAAGGACACGCTGGCCAGCAACGGCGTGATCGCCGACCGCCTGTTTATCAAGGGCGGGCAATGGCTGCTGTTGGCGCTGTTGCTGCTCACCGTGGTGTTTCCGCTGGCGGCCATGCTGTGGCGGGGCATTGCCGGTGATGCCAGCCAGGGCGGCGGTATGCAGGCGGCGATCACCTTAGTGAGCAGCGCCAACTTCCGCTGGTTGCTGGGCAACAGTTTGAAAGTCTCGCTCACCGTGGCGCTGATTGTGGTGCCGCTGGCCTACGCATTTGCCTACGCCTTGCAGCGCACCTGCATCCGCGCCAAGCCGCTGTGGCGCGGTATTTCGCTGCTGCCGTTGCTGGCGCCGTCGATGCTGCCCGGCATTGCGCTGATCTACCTGTTCGGCAACCAAGGCGTGTTGCGTGGGCTGTTGAGCGACAACATTTATGGCTTCTGGGGCATCGTCATTGGCCAGGCCATTTATACCTTTCCCCACGCGCTGATGGTGTTGCTATCGGCGTTGGCGCTCGCCGATGCACGCCTGTTCGACGCAGCGTCGAGCATGGGCGCCTCGCCGTGGCGGGCGTTTCGCAGCATCACCTGGTCGGGCAGTCGACAAGGCGTATTTGCCGCGCTGTGTCTGGTCTTCACCCTGTGCATTACCGATTTCGGCGTGCCCGTGGTGGTCGGTGGCGATTACCAGGTGTTGGCGCTGGAAGCTTACAAGGCGGTGGTGGGCCAACAGCAATTCGGCCGCGGCGCGCTAATCGGCATGGTTTTGCTGCTGCCGGCGCTGTTGAGCTTTGCCGTTGACCTTTGGCTACGCCGCCGCCAGCGCGACGCCATGGGCGGCCGGGCGCAGGTGTATCACCCGCGACCATCGCGCGGTCGCGACTTGGCGTTTCTCTGCACCACGGCGCTGATTTGCCTGGCCTTGCTCGGTGTATTCGGCATGGCCATTTATTCCTCGCTGGTGAAGTTCTGGCCGTACAACTTATCGCTGTCGCTGGACCACTACGCGTTCTCGGAACTGCCCGGCGGCTGGCTGGCGTATCGCAATAGTCTGGTGCTGGCAGGGTGCAGCGCGCTGTTTGGCAGCCTGGTGATTTTCACCGGTGCGTACCTGATCGAAAAAACCCGGCAAACCGCGCTGACGCAATTGTTGCGCTTGCTCAGCTTCGTGCCGATGGCGGTGCCGGGGTTGGTGTTCGGCCTGGGCTACGTGTTTTTCTTCAACCAGCCGAACAACCCACTGAGCGGTTTGTACGGCACGCTGACATTGCTGGTGCTGTGCACCATCGCCCACTTTTTCACCACCGCGCAGATGACCGCCGCTGCTGCGCTGCGCCAACTCGACGGCGAATACGAAGCCGCCGCGTTGTCGCTGAAAGTGCCACTGGTGCGCCATTTTTTCCGCGTCACCTTGCCCATCTGCTTACCCGCCTTGCTCGACATCATTCGCTACCTGTTCGTGTCGGCGATGACCACGGTGTCGGCCGCCATTTTCCTCTACAGCCCCGACAGCGTGCTCGCCGCCGTGGCCGTGTTGAACATGGACGACGCCGGCAATGTCGGCGGTGCGGCGGCCATGTCCACCCTGATTCTGCTCACCTCGGCCGGCGTGTCGCTGCTGCTGGCTGGAGTTTCCCGTGGCCTGTTGCGCCGCTCCCAAGCGTGGCGTCAGCCAACGCCGGGCCTTTGAACAACCCCGTACAACCAACGCCAACCCAAGGAGCTTCACATGTTCAAACGCACCGCCCTGGCCGCCGGCCTGCTCGCTGCTTGTGCATTTCACGCTCAAGCCAACACTGAGCTGACCGTGTACACCGCGCTCGAAGTGGAACAACTCAAGGCCTACAAAGAAGCCTTTGAAAAACAGAACCCGGACATTGAGATCAAATGGGTGCGCGACTCCACGGGCATCGTTACCGCCAAGCTGCTGGCCGAGAAAGAACGTCCGCAAGCCGACGCGGTATGGGGCCTGGCCGGTTCCAGCCTGGCGATTCTGAAACAGCAAGGCATGCTTGAAGCCTACGCACCGGCCAACCTCGACAAAATCGGCAGCAACTACCGCGACGCCGCCAACCCGCCGTCGTGGGTGGGCATGGACGTGTGGGCCGCGACCATTTGCTTCAATACCGTGGAAGCGGAAAAGCAGGGCCTGCCCAAGCCGACCAAATGGGAAGACCTGACGAACCCCGTCTACAAAGACAAAATCGTCATGCCTAACCCGGCCTCCTCCGGCACCGGCTACCTCGACGTCAGCGCCTGGCTGCAAACCTTCGGCGAAGCCCAGGGCTGGGCCTACATGGACAAACTGCACGCCAACATCGGGCAGTACACCCATTCCGGTTCCAAACCTTGCAAGCTCGCTGCCGCCGGCGAATTCCCGATTGGTATTTCCTTTGAATACCCAGCCGTACAGCTCAAGCGCAAAGGCGCGCCGCTGGACATCGTGCTGCCCAAGGAAGGTCTGGGTTGGGAAATTGAAGCCACCGGCATCATCAAAGGCACCGCCCACCTGGCCGCCGCTAAAAAGCTCGCCGACTTCTCCGCCAGCCGCGAAGCGATGGATTTGTACAAGGCCAACTTTGCCGTACTCGCCCAGCCGGGCATTGCCGAACGCTTCCAGGAACTGCCGGCCGATTACGAACAGCGCCTGATCAAGAACGACTTCAACTGGGCCTCGGAAAACCGCGACAAAATTCTCGCCGAGTGGCGCAAACGCTACGACGGCAAATCCGAACCGCTGCCCCAATAACCCGCCGCTATCACCGCCCCGCCCTTGTAGGAGCGAGCGTGCTCGCGAATTGCCCACGCCGTTTTTTTGCAAGACCGCGTGGCCTTGTTCGCGAGCAAGCTCGCTCCTACAGGTCGGTGACATACAGGAGTCAACACATGTCTGAACACGACTGCGATCTGCTGATCGTCGGCGCCGGCATTCTTGGCCTCGCCCACGCCTGGGCAGGCGCTAAACGCGGCCTCAAGGTCAAGGTATTTGAACGCAGCCATACGCCGCTGGGGGCCTCGATCCGCAACTTCGGCCAGGCGCTGGTGAGCGGTCAGCCGCCCGGCATCATGCTCAATTTGGCGCGACAGTCGCGCGGGTTGTGGGCAGAGTTGGGCCAGGCTGCCGGGCTGACGCTGCACCAGCAAGGTTCGTTGTGGTTTGCCCGCACCGAGACCGAAGAAGCATTACTGGAAGCCTTCGTAAACGGGCGCGGTGACGAGCTGGGTTATCGCACCGAACTGCTGCGCGGCGAGGCGTTGAATGCGCTGTATGACGGCAGTTTCAGTCATCACCGTGCGGCCTTGCATGGCCTCGACGATCAACAGCTCTATTCGCGCGAAGCGCTGCCGCAAATCGTCGACTACCTGCACCGTGAACTGGGCGTGGCCTTCCATTTCTCAACGCTGGTGCGCGATGTGCAATCCGGCCACGCCGACACCACGGCCGGGCGTTTTCGCGCGCGGCACATTCTGGTGTGCGCCGGCCACGACTACCAAACCCTGCTGGCTGACCACTTGGCTCGCTTGCAACCGAAGGTGTGCCGTCTGCAAATGCTCCGGGCTCGCCCTGCGAAATCCTTGGCGCTCAAGCACGCGGTACTCACCGGGCTCAGTTGCGCTCATTACGGCGCGTTCTCAGACTTGCCTGAAGCCGATGCCATTCGCGCGCAAATCCGCCGTGACCAACCCGAACTGGAAACCCTGGGCATTCACCTGCTCATCAGCCCAACGCCCTATGGCGAGCTGATTATTGGCGACTCCCACGACTACGGCAGCGACGCCTCGCCGTTCAACGCCGAGAGCACGGACCGCATCATGCTTGAGCTGGCTGAACACACCTTGGGCATGGGCGTTGAAGTGCTGGAACGCTGGCAAGGCGTTTATGGCGCGCGCGGGCCAGGCCCGTTCAGCATTACCCGCGCTGCCGACGGCGTCACGGCGGTGTTGATGCACACCGGCGTGGGCATGAGCGTAGGGCTGGGCCTGGGCGAACGCACCCTCGCCGCCGTGCTGGGCGAAGGGGCGTGGCCGACGGCGTAGCGGTTTTTACAGCTTCAGCTGCTCGACCAGTTTCTGATTGAACCCCACCGGGTCTTCCATTTGCGGCGCGTGGCCTTGGCCTGGGAATTCCACCAGCTTCGCGCCGGGGATACGTGCCGTTACTTGCTTGCCCAGAACGCTGTAGCGACCCAGCTTGGCTTTCAGTTCCGGGCTGGCGATGTCGCTGCCGATGGCGGTGGTGTCGGCATCGCCGATCATCAGCACGGTCGGCACCTTGAGGTTGGGGAACTCGTAGAACACCGGCTGGGTGAAAATCATGTCGTAGATCAGCGCCGAGTTCCACGCCACGCGCTGTTTGCCCGGGCCGTTGCTGAGGCCGGCGAGCATGTCGACCCAGCGGTCGTACTCGGGTTTCCAGCGTCCGGCGTAATAGGTGTTCTGCTCGTACTTGCGAATGCCTTCGGCGGTGACCTTCAGCTCGCGTTCGTACCATTGGTCAACACTGCGCCATGGCACGCCCAGGGCTTTCCAATCTTCCAGGCCGATGGGGTTAACCATGACCAATTTGTCAGTTTGCTGCGGATACAACAGCGCATAGCGCGTGGCCAACATGCCGCCGGTGGAGTGGCCAATGATGCTGGCCTTGCTCACGCCAAGCTTGTTCAGCAAAGCATGGGTATTAGCCGCCAACTGATGAAAGCTGTACTGGTAATTTTCAGGTTTGGTCGAGGTGCAGAAGCCGACCTGATCCGGCACCACCACGCGGTATCCCGCCGCGCTCAGCGCCTTGATGCTGTCTTGCCACGTGGCGCCGCAAAAGTTCTTACCGTGCATTAACACGGCGGTTCGGCCGTTGGCTTTGCCGGTGGGCGCGACGTCCATGTAGCCCATGTCCAGCGCCTGGTGTTGCGACTCGAAGGTAAAGCGCTGAACCGGATACGGGTAGTCGAAACCCTCCAGTTGCTGACCGTATTCGGGGGCGGCGCTGGCCAGCAGTGGCGCGGCGCACAGCAGCGCCAGGCATGAGCGTTTGAACATGAATAATCCTCCAAAAGCTCAAAGCCTAGCCGCCGCCGACCGCTCTGGCACAGCCCTTTCAGGTCTCCAATCTATACAGGATGTTATTAACCATTAGGCGCCGTCGACGCGGTACACCCCGATCAGTACCTCGTCTTCGCTGACGTCATCGATGGTGCCGACGAACACGTAATCGCTCAGCCACGAATAGGCGCCGGGCTGGGTTTTGAAGCTCGGTGTGGTGCGGCAGTAATAGTCGGTTTCGAGCAATTGCTGACCTTTGGCCTGCTTGGCCAAACCCTCGGCGTTGGGCCGCCAGATACCCGGGTTGTGGATGATGATTATTTGCCCGTCATCGGTTTTCAGGCGGTACAGCGCTTCGATCAGGGTCACGCCATCGGCGCGCTCCACTGACATATCGGCGCCGCCGGGCACCACGGTGCCCTTCATGCCTTTGCCGACAAACGTGCCGCCGATAATGGGGTAGTTGATGCGGTGGCCGTCAGCGCCTTTGCCCATGTCTTCCTCGGGGCCGAGCTTGACGTGAATCTGCATCACCAACTCGTTGGTCACGCGGTTGGCCTTGGGTTCGTTCAGTTCATCAGCCTGGACGCTGGCGAGGCCCAGCAGTGAAGCGGCGAACAGTGCGGTGCGAAGCGTGTTCATGGCGGTACATCCTCTTCAGGCGAAGTGAGCCACCGGCGCGTCCGGTGGCGCGGCGATTGGGTTATTTGAGCGGGTCGGGACGGCAGGGCTGTTTGAGCAGGCTGTTGCAGGCCGGTTGCGGCACCGGCACGTTCACGCCTTGCAACTCGCCCAGCACCAGCTGCGACGGGTGCTCGGCGTCGTGCAGCAATTTGCTGCGCGCTGCCAGGGCGTAGGTGTCGAAGCCATAGCCGCCGGTACGGCCGGGGGCGTCGATCCAGATGCGCAACCGCGAACCGGCGCGGAAGGTGTGGGAGAACGGCCGCAACTCCACGCGGCCCAGCACCGGCTCATCGGGTTCCAGCGGCATCAGGCTGTCGGGCGTGTCGAGCAACCATGGGCGCACAGCGGTGGATTTTTGCGGGTCCAGCGCGCGAGCCGACAAGCGCAGCCAGCCGCGCTGCACATACACTTCCTGGCCGTCGGGCAGCAGTTGCGTCAGCGTCACTTGCACGTCCATGTCCGGGCCTAACGGCGTGGCCAGCCAGAGGTCGGCACTGCCGGGGCCGTAGGTCACCAGGTCGCGGTTCAGCGGTGCGCTGGTGTACGCCAGGCTGCCTTCTTTCCAGCCGTGCTTGAGTTCGCCCCAGGCGTTATCGACCTCGTAGGTGTTCACGTCCGGGCCGGCGACTGGGTAGTTGTATTCATCGGGCTCGCCGCTGGCTTTGCCACCTTCGACGAGCGTGCGGTTGGCGCCCAGGGCGAAGCTCAGCGGTTTGACGGCCACCGGGAAACGCTCGCGGGTGATGGTCCAGCCAGGCTTGGCCGGCTCGTTGAGGCCATGCAGGTCATTGACGGAGCCGGTACTGCTGGTTTCTTGCCAGATTTCGATGTGCGCCAGTTTGTCGAAGCCGTTATCCAGCCCCTTCACAAAGTGATCGAAAAACGCCTGCAGCTTTTTGCGGAAATGGGTCGACTCATACAAGTCGTGCGGGCCGTTGGTTTGCACCAGCCACAGTTGCTCGGGATCAAGCGTTTCCTGGTAATAGCCTTCACGCGCCATCACGGCTTCGTCTTGCCAGGCCTGCATGGACAGCACCGGCACCTGAATGCGCTGAGTGCGATCACGAATGCTGCGTTGCGCAGTCCAGGCGTCACGCTGCGGATGGCGGATGATCTGGTAAGTCAGCGCGTGCTTTTTTACATCCACTTCGTTTTGCGCCACTTGCTTGAGGCAGCGTTGGTCTTGCTCGCTTAGCGCGCTGGCTTTGACGGCCGCCCAGCGCTGGCTCAAATACCAATGCCAGCCGGTGACGAATTCCGGGGCCGGCACGCCGCCGGGCGCCCAACTGTCGCTGCGCGCATCGCCCATGGCCATGCCGGGTGCGATGGCTTTGAGGCCGGCCGGACGCTCGGACGCGGTCATCAATTGCGACATGCCCGCCCACGACCAACCAAACATGCCGACATTGCCATTGGACCAGCCTTGGCTGGCAGCAAACTCGACTGCTGCGCGACCGTCTTTGCCGTAATCCGGGCCGAGAAAATCGAAGGTGCCTTGCGAGCAGCCGGTGCCCCGCGCTTGCACGCCCATGATGGCGTAGCCCTGCTCGAGCAGTTGTTTGTCGAGGTCGACGGAGAAGGTTTCGTCGTCAGCCAGATAGGCCGAGCCGCCGATGCTGCCGCTGTCGTATCCGCTGTAGCGCACCAGCACCGGAAACGTGCCCTCGCCCTTGGGCAGCAACACCGAATAGCGCAACTCGGTGCCGTCTGGTGCGGCCAGGTAACCGGTGAGGCGTTTGCCCCAGAACGGTTGCCAGGTGCGCGTCGGGGCGCTGCTGACATCCTGGCCTGGCACATCCTGGGCGGCGTGGACGCCGAAGGAAAATAGCAACGCACAGGCGGCGAGCATGAAGTGTTTTGGGTTCATCGATTAATACCTGAAAGGGATCAGAAACGCTTCGCCACCTGGGCGACTACCGTGGCCGAGCACACATCATCGAAGCCGTTTACCGAGGCACATTCGGCCTGCGACAAATCGGTGTCGATGTACGCCACACGCCAGTCAACACCGAACAGCGTTTTGCTCAGCCCCACTTCCCAGTCGTAGTAGCTGTGGCGCGTGGAACCGTCGCTGGAAACCCAGACCTCGTCTTTGGCGTCGCTGTAGCCGTAGCGCAGATCCAGCGCCGCTTCGTAGGGCAGATCGACCGTGTAACCGAGCCACATCACGCTGCGGTCATCGTCGAACGGTTTCACCTCGTTGGTGTACTTGATGCCGAAGGTCGCGCCATAGGCGCCGAACGTGCCGATCCACTCGCCATAGTTAAATTCGCTGTCCTTGGGGTAGTCGTACTCGACGTACATCAGGTTGACGTTCAACTGCTCGCTGAAGTCGTGGGCGAAGCCGACGTAATAGTCGTACTCGCGGCGGGTGTCGGTGCCGAAGTCGACGTTGGAACTAAACACGCCGGCATACGCGCCGCTGCTGTGGGTCAGGGTTACATCCGTCCATAGCGCCGGGTCGCCGGCGGTTTGCGAGATGCCGCCGGTGCGGTAGTCGCTAAGCGCGGTAAGCGTCAGGCCCAAGGAGAAATCTTCGTTGAGTTCAACGGCGTGCGCCGGCAGCGCGAGGCAGCAAAGCAGGCCGGCGGCGAGGCCCAGTGGCGTTCGGGTCATGCGGTTCCGCTCCATTTTTATGATTGTTGAATGGCAGAAGTGCAGGAAAGGCATTGGTTATTGACGTTATCTGGTTGCCGAATACCCTGGTAACCGTCGATGCCATTTTTGAGCCACGAACCGCGCTTTATCTATCCACTTTGCGAAAACCGCCCCGCACCGCAACGGTGCAACAAGTTACTACGTATAACTATATTTTCGGCCAACTGTGCTGCACACAGTGAAAATCGCGCGGCCACTGCTGCGCTGAGGAAGTAGGCGGCTGTACGGCTGCTTCGCAGCGGCGTCGGTGAATACTTTCTGCACCGCGCCACTGCCGCGCACCAACGCCTGGAAGACGTATGAACGAAGTCGAACTACTCGCCGACGCCGATGCGCGCGGCCTGAATTACACCGCCAGCCTGGCCACGCGCCGGGTGTACCCGGATGCCGAGGCACTGGCCGGCCTGGCTGCCTTTGACGAGCCATTACCCGCGCTCGGGCTGCCCGCCGCACAAACATTGCAGTTACTGGATGAGCGCGGTTCCGCAGCGACCGTGGTGTCCAACGGGCCGCGCTATTTCGGTTTCGTGATCGGTGCGTCGTTGCCGGTGGCGGCGGCCGCCGAGCGCCTGATGCTGGCCTGGGACCAGTGCGCCTCGACCTTCGACAACGCCCCCGTGGCCGCCACGGTGGAAGCCACGGCCGCGCGCTGGGTGCTGGAGGCGCTGGATCTGCCGCGTGACAGCGCCGTGGGTTTCGGCACCAGCGCCACCGCCTGCACGCTCAGTTGCCTGGCCGCTGCACGTCGTTCGCTGTTGGCGCGCCACGGCTGGGACTTCGACCGCGACGGGTTGATCGGCGCGCCGGAAATCAAAGTGGTGGCGTCTGAACTTGCGCATATCACCGTGAAAAAAGCCCTGCGCGTGCTGGGCTTTGGCAGCGCGAAGATCATCTACGCGCCGGTTAACGCCCTCGGCCAGGTCGACCCAGAGCGCTTACCGGCGCTGGATGCGCACACCATCGTTTGCCTGCAAGCCGGCGAGGTGAACACCGGCGAGTTCGATCCCTTCGCCCAACTGATTCCCAAGGCACATGCAGCCGGCGCCTGGGTGCATGTCGACGGCGCCTTCGGCCTGTGGGCACGCGCATCGGCACTGGCGCCGCTCACGGCGGGTATCGAACAGGCGGACAGCTGGACCACCGATGCGCATAAATGGCTGAACACCCCCTACGACTGCGCCATGGCCATCTGCCGCGATGCCGACGCGCTCGCCAGCGCCATGAACAGCGACGCCGCCTACTCCAGCGCCAGCGCCGACGCGCAGAAAAACCTCACCCTGGAATTTTCCCGGCGAGCGCGTGGCATTCCGGTGTGGGCGGCATTGCGCAGCCTGGGCAGACAGGGCGTGGCCCAGCAAGTGGAACGCCATTGCCGTCAGGCGCAGCGGGTCGCCGAGGGCTTGCGCGCGGCAGGTTATGAGGTGCTCAACCGTGTAGTGCTCAATCAGGTGCTGTTTCGTGCGGACAGCGATGCGCAAACCATCGCCACCCGCGAGGCGGTGCAAGCGTCAGGGCAAGCGTGGTTCGGCGGCACCGTGTGGCAAGGCCGCCCGGCCTTGCGCATCAGTGTGTCGTCGTGGCGGACGGGGGATGACGATATCGAGGCGCTGATCGATCTGGTGGCGCGCCTCAACGCCTGATCGGCTATTCGCTGCGCCAGCGCTTGCGCGCGTGCAGGTAGGCGCTGAGGTCGCTGTAGCCGAGTTGCGCCGCAATGTCGGCGCGGCTTTCGCCCTGCAGTTCGAGGGTTTGCTCAAGGTCGGCGCGCACCAGGTCGAGCAACTGGCGGAAGGTCATGCCTTCGTCGTCCAGGCGTCTGCGTAACGTGCGCGGGCTTTGATGCAGCAGCTCGGCCTGGCTGTCGAGGCTCGGCGTTTGGCCACGGGCAAAACTGTGACGAATGCTCTGCGCCACCTTCCCCGCCCAACCGCTGAGCTGTTGCTGGCGTGCCAGGCAGCGATCCAATTCGGCACACAACACGGCGAGCATGCCGGGATGGCGGTTGCGCATCGGTAGCGCCAGGCTGGCCGCGCTGAAGTACAGGCGGTTATGGCCGCAACCGAAGCTGACGTGCTCGCCAAACCAGGCCGCATATTCTGCGTGATAGGCCGGGCGCGGGTGCGCCAATTGCACCCGCGTCGGCAGCAAGCGCTGGCCCGCGCCTTCGCTGCACACTGTCAGGGCCATCACGAAATAGTGTTCCACCAGATAACGCGCCAGATTCGCCGGCGCGTCGATGGTCACCTGTACACCAATGCCATTGGCGTCTTCCACGCGCGTCAGGCGATCCATGTCCGAGGCCAAGCCGGCGTAGCGCACCCAGTTGTGGGTGGCCTGTGAAACGGTGTCCGCGTACTGCGCCATCAAGGCAATCACATGGCGGTCTTGCGAACTGAACAGGCCAAACAAGTGCAAGCCAACAGCCGGGTCATGGTGCGCGGCTTCGTCCCACAACTGTTCCAACGCCAACGCGCTGTAGTCGGCTTTGGCGGGGCGCTTGCTGTTGAGAAACCGCTCCAGCACGCCGCCTAACGGGCCACGGTGAAAGCGTTGGCCGGGGGCGTGCGGCGCATTGGCCAGTTCGGTCAGTTTTCTGTCCATTTCGCGCCTGTTGTCAGGTGAGGTCATGGTTTCTCATAGGGTGGCACTGCCCGTTCCGGGCCAGACGAAAGATTGCCATGGATATAACAATGACCGCCAATAACCCTATCGCCGTCGTCGCCGCCATCTTCTTTGTGTTTATCGCCCTGGAGCTGGCCTTCGCCTGTTTTCGCCAACCCGCCGGCAGCCGCCGTGATGTGCTGATCGAGTGGATCGGTTCGAGCTTGCTGCTGGGCGTCACCTTTCCGCTGGTGATGTTCTTAAGCGCCGCCCTGCTCAGCCACACCGCGCCGCAGTTAAAAGACAGCCTGGCCAACCTGCCCTGGTGGGCCGGCTTCGTCTTGTTTCTGCTGTTCGATGACATGACCCAATACTGGTGGCATCGCCTCACTCACCGGGTGCCATTTCTGTATGCGCTGCACCGCGCCCACCATTCGGCGCCGTACATGAGCATTCGCATCGTGTACCGCAACAACAGTTTCTATTACCTGCTGATGCCGGGTTTGTGGTTGTCGGGAATGCTGATCTATATGGGCCTGGCGCCGGTGTATTACCCGTACCTGGTGCTCAAGATGCTGGTGATTTTCGGCGCCCACAGCAGCGTGCTTTGGGATGCCAAGCTCTACGAGATAAAAGCGCTGCGCCCGCTGATGTGGTTGCTGGAGCGCACCATTTCCACGCCCTCCACCCACTCGGCCCACCACGGCCTGAACGCCAACGACGGCGTGACCCACTACAAGGGCAACTTTGGCAACTTGCTGTTCCTGTGGGACGTGCTGTTCGGCACCGCCAAGATCACCCGCCGCCGTCCAGAGGCCTACGGCATCGAAGACCTCAATCCAGTGTCGTGGCAGGAAGAACTGTTCTGGCCGGTGGTGCGCAAACCCCAGGCCAGCCCTCAGCAAACGCCTGACAAAACCTTGGCTCAGTAAGCCGCGGTCGCCAGCCGTTCGCCGTGAGCGGCGGACGGCTTAGCTGCTCTGCGGCATTTCACCGTTGGCCAAGCGACGGTTGATATCCGCCACCACTTCCGGCAGCTCGGCGATGGTGTCGATGATGTAGTGCGGCCGGCTGGGCGCGAACAGCTCACCGATGCGTTGGCGCTGGGCGTCCAACTCGGCGGCGGGCAAGGCTTGGTATTGCGCATACGTCAGGCCCAGGGCATTGCCGGAACAACTGAGCGCCACGGTCCACATACCGGCGCTGCGGCCTTCGAGAATGCCCGGCCAGGTGTCGTCCACTTTCACGCACGCGGCGACGTCATTGATGCCCAGGGCGATGACGTTGGCCAACGCCTGCGCCGGGTGCGGGCGGCCGTTAGGTACTTCATCGGTGGCCACTACGTGGTCGGGCACAAAGCCATTCTGGCGCGCCAGCTCCACCACTTTTTCCATCACCACGGCCGGGTAGCCCGAGCACGAGCCAATGGCCAGACCCGCTTCGCGCAGGTGCGCGACGGTTTCCAGCGCGCCAGGAATCAAGGCTGAGTGCAGGCCGATTTTCTCGATTTGCAGCGGCATGAAACGCTCGTAGATAGCGGTAACGTCGTCGTCGGTGGGGCGCTTGCCTAGGGCGCGGACGAAGCGCTCGGCGATCGCCGGTTGGTCGCACAGGGTGCGGATGTGGTCCCACTTGCCCATGCCCATTGGGCCCCGCGCTTCCTCCAGCGATACCTGCACGCCGAATTCGGCGAAGGCCTCAACAAAGATTTGCGTCGGCGCGAACGAGCCGAAGTCGACCACGGTACCGGCCCAGTCGAGGACCACGGCGGCGAGTTGGCGAGGCGATTGGTAGTGCATGGGTAGATCTCCGGTGTCGAGTGAAATAAGGCTCAGCTCAGCGCAGCCGAGCCGATGAAGTTCTGCCCACGGGCGCCTTTGCTGGCGGCCTCCAGCAGGGTTTTGGCTTGTTCGTCGCTGACGCCGTAATCGGCAAAGTCGGTTTTCACCGACAGGCTGTGCAAAAAGCGCCGCAAGCGCGCCTGGGCGCTGGGCAGGTCAGGGCCAAATATGCGTTGCAAGGTGCGGTCGCGCTCGGCGTCCTGGCCCCAGGCCAGGCCCAGCACCAGCGGCAAGGTGAACGAGCAGGCGATGCCGTGTGGCAACCCGTGTTGCAGCGTCATTTCGTAGGAAATGGAATGGGCCAGCGCGGTCTTGGTGTTGGAAAACGCCATGCCGGCTTTCAGCGCCGCCAGCGCCATGCGCGAGCGCAACTCGCGATTGCCCAGGTCGTTTTGCAGCGCCGGCAAGCACTCAAGAATGTCTTCAATGGCGGCGATGGCGAAGGTGTCGGAAAGCGGATTGGCGTTGCGATTCCAGATGGCTTCCAGCGCATGGGACAAGGCATCCAGGCCGGTGGAAACCGTCACGCTGGCCGGCACACTGACCATCAACTGCGGGTCGATCAGCGCCACGCTGGGCCAGGTGCACGGCAGGTGCAGGGAATATTTCTTCTGCGCGCCAGCATCCCAGATCGTCGCCCATGGCGTGACTTCGCTGCCGGTGCCGGCGGTGGTCGGCACGGCAATCAGGCGCTTGCTGCGCGCCGGTTCGAACGGTTGACCACTGGCCAACAGCGCCAGCAACTCATCAAAGCGCCCTTGCTCGGTGCCGACGATCAGCGCCTTGGCGGTGTCGATGGCGCTGCCACCGCCCACGGCAATCACCGTTTCGCAGTGACCCGCTTGTTGCCAGAAGCGCTCGTACACCTGACGCAGCTGCGCCACGTCCGGATTGGGCTGCACGTCTTCCACCACATACACCAGGCGCTCGCCCAGCAGCGCCTGAATACGGGCCAATACGCCCAGCTGGCGAGCCTCGGGAAAAATCACCAAGGCCACGGTCTGCCCTTCGGTAAGGCCGGCGAGCAGCTCGATACTGCCCCAGCCAAAGCGGGTGTCGACCGGGTTATGGAAGCGCGAAACCATACAAACTCCTGAAGGTGATGAAGTTGGCGGCAACGCACCGCCCTGCCCGACCTGCGCCGGGCGGAAAAAAGGGCTAACGATCAGTGACTGGCGCCGCGCTGGATGGCGTTGCGCAAGCGGCTGGACAGGGTGTCGGCGGCGACCACCATGACGGTGATGACGATGATGCAGGTGGCCGTTTCCGGGTACTTGAACAGCTTGAGGCTGCTGACCAGCTCAAAGCCCAGACCGCCGGCGCCGACCATGCCCAGCACCGTGGCCGAACGCAGATTCACCTCGAAGCGATACAGCACCACGGCGATCCAGGCGGTGACGACTTGCGGAAGTACGCCGAACACGATGATCTGCAACGGCCGCGCACCCGTGGCCTGCAACGCCTCGATCGGGCCTTGGTCGATTTCCTCAATGCTTTCGGCGAAGAATTTCCCGAGCATGCCGACGCCATGCACCGCCAACGCCAGCACCCCAGGGAATGGCCCAAGACCAACGGCGGAGACAAAAATCAGCGCCAGAATCAGCTCGTTGATGCTGCGCGTAATGTTCAAAAACTGGCGAGTGAGGTGATACAGCACCGGGTTGCGGCTGAGGTTGCGCGCTGCCAGAAACGAGATCGGCACCGCCAACACCACGCCCAGCAGCGTGCCCCACAAGGCGATTTGCAGGGTCTCCAGGGCCGGCGCCCAAAGACGCGGCAAAATGCTCAAGTCCGGCGGAAAAGTACGGCCAAGAAAGTCGCCGATTTGCGGCAAACCGGCGGCCAGTTCGGCCACGCTCAGTTGCGCGCCTTCGGCGCTCCAGTTCAGCACCAGCACAGCGACCAACACCATCGCGGCGGTAACTAACCAGCCGCGCGCGTTCTGCGGCGTATCGACGGTCCACTGGTATTTACGCGCCTGCATGACGTCGCTCCGGTTAGTTGGCATACGGTTAGTTGGCATAGCGCACACGCAGGGCTTCGCCGGCCTGCTCGGCCGGGTGCTCGGGCTCCTGGCCCGGGTAGATGCGGTGCAGATCGGCGTCGGTCATGCCGTGCGGACACCCGTCGTACACCATGCGGCCATGGGCCAGGCCGACGATGCGGTCGCCAAATTCGCGGGCGTAATCCACTTGGTGCAGGTTGCACACCACGGTAATACCCAGTTCACGGGTCGCGTCGCGCAGGTATTGCAGCACCAGGCGCGCGGTTTTCGGGTCGAGGCTCGCCACCGGTTCGTCGGCCAAAATCACTTGCGGTCGCTGAGCCAGGGCACGGGCAATGCCGACGCGCTGCATTTGCCCGCCCGACAATGCGTCGCAGCGCTGCTGCGCCTTGTGCGCCAACTCGACCCGTTGCAAACACTGCATGGCCAGGTCGATGTCTTCGCGGCGAAATAGCTGCAGCACCGAAGCCAGGGTCGATACCGCGCCCAGGCGTCCGGTCAGTACGTTTTTCAGCACCGACAACCTCGGCACCACGTTGTGGTGCTGGAAAATCATCGCTACTTGCTGGCGCAAGGCGCGGGTGTCGCGACAGGTGACGGCGTCCATGCCGGCCACACTCAGCTCGCCGGCATCGGCCTGAACCAGGCGATTCATGCAGCGCAACAAGGTCGATTTGCCGGCGCCCGACTGGCCGAGAATTACCACGAACTCGCCAGCCTGAATCTCCAGGTCTATGCCACGCAGCACGGCATTGCTGCCGTACTGCTTGGTCAATTGGCGGGCGCGGATCATTTCATGCCCTTGAGGTCGAGGTTCAGCACCTTGGCGGTCTCACGCACCACGTTGTAGGCGGCGTCGTCGGTTTTCTGGAAACCGTCCAATTGCCCCTGGTCACCCCATGGCACGTCTTTCATCGACGCCAACGCTGCTGCGACTTTCTGCTTGAGCGCTGGGTCCAGAGCCTTGCGCCAGACCATCGGCGATTCGGGAATCGGTTGCGACGTCCAGACCACTTGGAAGTCTTCGTTCTTGACGATGCCCTTGGCCACTGCGCCAGCAAGAATGCGGTCAGCAACGGCAGCGGCGTCGACCTTGTTGTTGGCCACGGCGAGGATGCTGGCGTCGTGCGAACCGGAGAAAATTACGCGAGAAAACAGTTTTTCCGGGTCATAACCGGCTTTCTCCAAACCGGCCTTGGGAAACAAATGGCCCGAGGCCGAGCTTGGGTCGACGAAGGCAAACGTGTGGCCTTTGAGGTCGGCCAGGTCGTTAATGCCGCTGCCTTTGCGCGCCAGAATCAAACTCTTGTAGGCGCTCTGCCCGGTCTTTTTGGTGACCGCTACGGCGAAGGCTTCCACGTCGGCCACCGAGGCCGCCAGCACATAGGAGAACGGGCCGAGGTAAGCGACGTCCAGCTTGCCGGCGCGCAGGGCTTCGATAATGCCGTTGTAGTCGGTGGCCACAAACGGCTCGACCGGCATGCCCAGTTGTTTCTCCAGCCCTTCGAGCACCTGTTTGCTGCTCTCGATCATGGCTTGGGAATCTTCGGACGGAATCAAACCGATGGTCAGCTTTTCAGCCGCCTGGGCATGTGCGCCGAGCAACGGCAGCAACGCAAACCCGGCAATACGCAACAGCGAAGCGATAGAAGTCATGGCATTTCCAGCACGTGTGGTTGGGAAGTGAGCACAGGCTAGAAGCGTCACGTGACAGTCATACGATCAATTCAATATGGGTTTTTCCCGCTAACTATTGATGGAGGCTATGGATGTCGACCGCCCGAATTCGCGCGTTTCTGGCTGTGGCGCGGCACGGCAGTTTCAGCGCGGGCGCCCGCGCGCTGGGGCTGAGCCAGCCGACGCTGACCACTCAGGTTCAACAACTGGAGCGCCAATACGACGTCGAGCTGTTTCACCGCAAAGGGCGGCGCATTGAATTGTCCGCTGTTGGCCAGCAGTTGCTGCCCATCGCTCAACGCATGGCGTTGCTGGAACTGGAAGCGAACAACCTGCTGCATGACTCGGGCCGTCTCGACAGCGGCCAGTTGAAGCTGGGCGCGGTGGGGCCATTCCATGTAATCGAAATGGTCGACCATTATCGCCAGCGTTACCCGCGCATCGACGTGTCGATTCGGGTCGGCAACTCGGCGCAGGTGCTGGCCGATCTGGAGCAATACGCCACCGACATTGCCGTGCTCGCCGGCCGCCACGACGACCCCAGCTTGAGCGCGGTGCATTACGCCCGCCACGCCATCATTCTGTTCGTGCACCACACCCACCCCTTCGCCCAGCGCGAAAGCGTGCCGTTGCAGCTACTCGAAGACCAGCCGCTGCTGCAGCGCGAAACCGGCTCGACCACCCGTTCGGCCCTGGAGCGCGCGCTCGCCGACGCCGGCGTCACGCCGCGCAAGGCCATGGAAATCGGCAGCCGTGAAGCACTGCGCGAAGCGGTGGTGCGAGGCATCGGTATTGGCACGGTGTCTGAGGCCGAATTTATTCCCGACCCGCGCCTGCATGCGTTGCGCATCGAGGGCGATCCGGTGTTTACCGAAACCTATGTGTATTGCCTGGCGGAACGGCGCAGCAGCCGGTTGATTTCGTCGTTCTTCGACGCGATTCAACGCCCACCGACATAAGCCACCCGCACTGCACGGTGCTGCTCACGCCACTGCGAGGGCGCCATGCCGTGATGGGATTTAAAGGCGCGGGAGAAGGCGGCCAAATCGTTGTAGCCCAGGGCATCAGCAAGCCGCGTGAGGTCCATGGTCGAGGCGTGCAAGTGCCAACTGGCCAGCTGCATTTTCACCGCCAGCACCAACTGCTTGAAGCTCAGCTGCTCGCTGCGCAAGCGGCGCTGCAAGGTGCGCGGATGCAGGCCGAGCAAGGCGGCGATGTGGTCGAGGGTGTGCAGGTGCAGGCCGACTGTTTGGGTAATGAGGGTGCGGACCTGCATTTCCAGGTTGCTGTCCAGATCATTCACCAGCTCGCGCAAGTAAGTGTCGATTCGCGCCTGTGCCTGGGTGGATAAAGGTTTCACCGGCAGCGCCATGATGCTTTCGGCAAATACCAGGCAATCGCGCTCCTGGTTGAACAGCACCTCGCAGCCAAAGTGCTGGCGGTAGGTTTTCACCGCCGCCACCGGGCTATGGCTGAACTCCACACGCAACGGCCGCACATCGCCGCCGGCACAGATTTCCCGCGCCAGGCGCGCGCACGCGGCGACCGCCATTTCCCGGTATTGCTGGGCGTGTTCGGCGCCATAGAAATGCTCGATGCGCTGCACATATACGCGCCCGCCGTGCTGCTGCAACCGCCAATGCTCGGCCTTGTTGTGCAAGGCGATATAACGCTGCGCGGCCGCAAAAGCCGCCTGCACATTGGGTTCGGCGCACAACAAGGTGCCGAGCAAACCCAACATACTGATGCCTTGATGACTGGCAACGCGCAGGCCCAGATCCGGGCAACCCAAGCGCTCGGCAGCGGTGGCCAGCAGGTGAATGACCTGCTCGCTGCCGATCAGCCGATCGGCTTCGCGCAGCTGCGTCACGCTGAGCCCAACGTCGGCCAGCAGCGACGCCAGATCACCGCCCAACGCGGCCACTTCTTCTTCGAAGCCAAGCAGGCTGGCGCTGCGCAATTCATAACGGATGGTCATCGGCGGCTCCCGCAACGGTGAAAAGACGATGCCGAAATTGTCGTGTTATGACAAGGAATCGTGCATTCAGCGCCCTACTCTCGCATCACCACTTCCCCCTAAAACTACAAAAACAAGCAACGAGGTGATCCATGTTTGTCTACGACATCGTGATTCAGGGCGGCCGTTATTTCGACGGCACCGGCGCACCGTCAGCCATTCGCAGCGTGGCGGTGAAAGACGGCAAAGTGGTGGCCATCAGTGCCACGCCGTTTGACGAAAGCCTCGCTGAACGCGTGATTGCCGCCCACGGCAAATGGGTGACGCCGGGCTTTATTGACAGCCACACCCACTACGATGCCGAACTGATCGTGGCGCCGAGCCTCAGCGAGTCGGTGCGCCACGGCGTGACCACCGTGCTGGTAGGCAGTTGCTCGCTGAGCATGGTCTGCTCCGCGCCGGAAGATGCTTCAGACATTTTCACCCGCGTAGAAACGGTGCCGCGCGACAAGGTGCTGCCGATTCTGCGCGCGCACAAAACCTGGAACACGCCGCGCCAATGGGTCGAATTCATGGGCACGCTGCCATTGGGGCCAAACGTGGTGAGCTTTCTCGGTCATAGCGACTTGCGCGTGGCCGTGATGGGTTTGCACCGTGCCACCGATCGTCAGGTGCGGCCCAGTGAAGCGGAAATGAAGGAGATGGAACGGGTAATGGAAGAGGCGCTGGATGTCGGCTTTCTCGGCCTGTCCACCATGAGCCTGAAGTGGGACAAAATTGACGGCGACCGCGAATGGTCGAAAAGCCTGCCCAGCACTTACGCGCACTGGAGCGAAATCCGCCGCCTGAATGCCCTGCTGCGCCAGCGCGGCCGCGTTCATCAGGGCGCGCCGAACGCGGCCAACCCCTTGCAAGTGTTGCAGTACCTCGGCCAAGCCATGGGAGTGCTGCGCAAACCGCTGAAGACCACGCTGATTTCCATGCTCGATCTCAAGGGCAACAAGACCATCGCGCCCATGGCACGGCTGTCGGCCTGGTTCACCAATTTAATGGGCGGCGACTTCCGTTGGCAGCTCTTGCCAACGCCTTTCAAAATCTACGCAGACGGCATAGACGTGGTGCTGTTCGAGGAATTCGGTGCCGGCGAAATGGCGCTGAATCTTAAAGACGCCGTGGCACGCAACGCACTGCTGGAAGATGAAAGTTATCGCCGCACCTTTCGCAAGTTCTACGCCGAGAAACTGTCGCCGCGTGTGTGGCAACGCGACTTCGGCGACGCGGTGATTCTCGGCTGCCCGGACGAAAAACTGATCGGCCGTAACTTCGCCGACGTGGCCGTAGAGCGCGGCCTGCATGTGGTCGACTTGTTCCTCGACATGGTGGTGGCCTACGGCACGCAACTGCGCTGGTTCACCGTGATCGGCAATCACCGCAAAGACGTGCTGCGCAAGATGGTCTGCAACCCGAACACGCTCATCACCTTTTCTGACGCGGGCGCCCACCTGCGCAACATGGCGTTCTACAACCTGCCGCTGCGTTTGTTGAAACTGGTGCAGGAGAGTTCCAACGAAGGCCGGCCGATCATGGCCGTCGAGCAGGCCATTCACCGACTGACTGGCGAACAGGCGGACTGGTTAGGTATCGATGCCGGACGTATCCGCGAAGGCGACCGTGCCGATATCGTGGTGCTCGACCCCCACGGGTTGCAGCAGGATCTGGAAAATGAAACCTGGGATGACATGCAAGGCTTCGGGATTCAGCGCATGGTCTGCCGCAATCCGGGTTGCGTGTCCCATGTGCTGATAAATGGCCGGCTGGCGGTGGATGACGAAGCGGTGGTAGCGCAATTGGGAACTGCGCCGGGTTACGGGCAATTCCTGGGAGCGCGCTGATAGTTAGCCAAATGACAGGTTCGACTCATCGGGTTGATAGGCCTCGTTTTCCAAGTCGATGAAATTGCTTAGCCGCACCGCGCCTTCGGGGAAGCGCACGATCACTTGCAACTGGCCACCCATGGCCTCGATATGCTGGCGCAACGTAGCCAGGTAAATGTCGGTGTAACGCTCCATTTTGTTCACCGCCGCCGGGGGCAGGCCCAGGTTTTTCGTCAGCGACTGCTGCGACTGGCCAATGGCGAGCATCACTTTGGCCGTGGCCTCGGCGCGTGCCTGGGAGGGCGGCAGCAGCTTGGTTCTGCGGGTGGAATACTTGCTGGTCATGAAGCGGGCTCGAGGCGAAATGAATTGATCGGCGAGCCTAGCCCATCGCCCTAGGTCAACATGAGCGCACGCGGACGGTAGTGAGGTGGGAACACTGCCCCCGTCGTGTATGAACTGGCCTCATTCGTACGAGACGTCTCCGGGTTACGCCTGGTTAAGCGAGCCGTCATCGAGATCAGCGAAGTTGCTGATGCGCACGGCGCCTTCGGGAAATCGCGCAATCACTTCCAACTGTCCGCCCATGGCCTCGATGTGGTTGCGCAGGGTGGAAATGTACATGTCAGTGCGCCGCTCCATTTTCGCGATGGAGGGCTGCTGAACATTCAACAGCTCGGCGAGCGACTGTTGGGACAACCCACGCGCCTGGCGCAATTCGTGTAGCGGCATTTGCGCGAGCATTTCGCGCGTTTTCGCCTCGGCGCGAGCGCGCGCCTCGGGCGTCATGTTTTTACGCAGTTCTGAGTATTTGTTAGCCATGTATTGCGGTCTCCTTTTTCACCGTGAGCAGGTGCTTGTCGTAAAGCCGATCCGCCAACGGTATGTTCGTGGCGTACCAGCGGTTATCACCTGTTTTGTCGCCGCCAACCAAGAGGATGACGCACCGCCTGGGATCAAATGCATACAAGCTGCGCAGTGGCCTGCCGCCTTGTTGGGTACGCAATTCGCGCATGTGTTTGTGGCGCGAGCCCGACACACCGCTGCTATGGGGGAAGCCCAGAAACGGCCCGCACTCAACCAGTAAACCGATCGAAGCGTCCAACGACTCCTGCTGCTTTTGCGACAACCCCTGCCACCACGCGCCGAATTCATCCGTGTATTCAACATCCCAAGCCATGGCGACTTTCTACCTTAATTTATATTCCGTCAATGGAATATTTTCTATTGAGTAAACCCTGCCATTGAGCCTGGACAACCGCAGCAAAAAAAACGAGCGCCTGTAGCGCGCAGTCAGGTGGGAAGACCGCCGCGCCATCGTCTGACGCAGCGCCAGAATTCAGCCATTCGCGCGCAAAAAAAACGCCCCCTTTGCCGCGAGAGCAAAGGGGGCACCGGGTGGTGCGGGGGCTTGATCAGCTATGCAGGTCGAAGCGATCCAGATTCATCACTTTCGTCCAGGCCGCAACGAAGTCCTTAACGAAACGGGCCTGGCCGTCGGCACTGGCATATACCTCGGCAATCGCGCGCAGCTGCGCGTGGGAGCCGAACACCAGATCAACGCGCGTACCGGTCCATTTCACCTGCCCTGTCTTGCGCTCGCGCGCTTCGAAGGTGGTGGCCGACGCCGGTTTCCATTCCACGCCCATGTCCAGCAGGTTGCTGAAGAAGTCGTTGGTCAGTACGCCCGGACGCGTGGTGAGCACGCCATGCTGGGCGCCTTCGACGTTGGCCCCGAGTACCCGCAAACCGCCAACCAACACGGTCATTTCCGGCGCGGTGAGCGTCAGCAACTGGGCTTTATCCACCAGCAGGGTTTCCGCCGACACGGTGTATTTACCCTTCAGATAATTTCGGAAGCCATCGGCGATGGGCTCAAGGAAACCGAACGATTCCACGTCGGTCTGCGCTTGCGAGGCGTCCATGCGCCCGGGTGCGAACGGCACGCTGACGGTTTGTCCGGCGGCCTTCGCTGCTTGCTCAACGCCTGCGTTACCGGCCAGTACGATCAGGTCCGCCAAGGAAATGCGTTTGCCGCCAACCTGGCCGCCGTTGAATTCGCCCTGAATGCGCTCCAGCGTGCCCAACACCTGCGCCAACTGCGCCGGCTGGTTCACGGCCCAGGATTTTTGCGGTTCCAGACGCAGGCGTCCGCCGTTGGCGCCGCCGCGTTTGTCCGAACCACGGAAGGTCGACGCGGCGGCCCAGGCGGTGGACACCAGTTGCGCCACGCTCAAGCCCGAGGCCAGCACTTTGTCTTTCAGCGCCGCCACGTCGCTGGCATCGACCAGCGGATGGTTGACCGCTGGAATCGGGTCTTGCCAGAGCAGTTCTTCGCGCGGTGTTTCCGGGCCCAGATAACGGGCCAGCGGGCCCATGTCACGGTGGGTCAACTTGAACCAGGCGCGGGCGAATGCGTCGGCCAATTGCTGTGGATTTTCCAGGAAGCGGCGGGAGATTTTTTCGTAAGCCGGGTCGAAACGCAGCGCCAGGTCAGAGGTAAGCATGGACGGTGCGCGGCGTTTGCTCGGGTCGTGGGCGTCTGGAATCTTGCCCGCGCCTGCGCCGCCTTTGGGCTGCCACTGATGGGCGCCGGCGGGACTCTTGGTCAGTTCCCACTCGAAGCCGAAAAGGTTTTCCAGGTACTCGTTGCTCCAGCGCGTTGGCGTGGACGTCCAGGTCACTTCCAGACCGCTGGTGATGGTGTCGCCGCCTTTACCGCTGCCGAATGCGTTGCGCCAGCCCAAGCCTTGTTCTTCCAGGCCAGCGGCTTCCGGTTCCGGGCCCACGTTGTCAGCAGGGCCGGCGCCGTGGGTTTTGCCAAAGGCGTGACCGCCCGCGATAAGCGCCACGGTTTCTTCGTCGTCCATGGCCATGCGCGCGAAGGTTTCGCGAATGTCGCGGGCCGAGGCGACCGGGTCGGGATTGCCTTCCGGCCCTTCCGGGTTCACATAGATCAAGCCCATTTGCACGGCGGCCAGCGGGTTCTCGAGGTTGCGCTCCAGCTCACGGCCTTCTTGCTCCGGACGTTTTTCCGGCTCGGCCACCAGGTCGCCTTGGCCCGGCTCTTCCACTTCTTTACTGGCTTTACCGTAGCGTTTGTCACCACCGAGCCACACGGTTTCGGTGCCCCAGTACACGTCTTCGTCCGGTTCCCAGACATCGGCCCGGCCACCCGAAAAGCCGAAGGTCTTAAAGCCCATCGATTCCAGCGCGACGTTGCCGGTGAGCACGATCAGGTCGGCCCAGGAAATGGCGTTGCCGTATTTTTGCTTCACCGGCCAGATCAGCCGACGCGCTTTGTCGAGGCTGACGTTGTCCGGCCAGCTATTGAGCGGGGCAAAGCGTTGCTGCCCGGAACCGGCGCCGCCTCGGCCATCGCCCGTGCGGTAGGTACCGGCGCTGTGCCAGGCCATGCGCACGAACAGCGGGCCGTAATGGCCGAAGTCGGCCGGCCACCAGTCTTGAGAGTTGGTCATCACGGCTTCGAGGTCGCGTTTGACCGCGGCGAAGTCGAGGTTTTTGTAGGCGCTGGCGTAGTTGAAGTCTTCCCCCAGCGGATCGGATTTTGCCGAGTGTTGATGCAGCACTTTCAGGTTCAACTGATTGGGCCACCAATCACGGTTAGTGGTGCCGCCGCCAGCGGCGTGGTTGAACGGGCATTTTGATTCAGTCGACATGGTGTTCTTCCTTAATAAGGTCGAGTAATCCGGCTTCAGCCAATGTGGCTACGAACGCTGACACACAGGTTCGATGTGGTCGGGGCGGGCCTGGGGTCGTTACCGCATGGGCGCGGCGGGGCGAGGCTCTGGGTCCCCTCATCAGTGAAACGGCGCCGCAACGACACGGCGCAGTGCAAGACTAGCCGTGTATGGGAGGAGGTCTAATAGAGCCTATGTGCTGTGTTGATAGCGTGGCTCTGTCAGGCGCATTCAATTGCCCCCGACAAAGCCACCGGCGCCCGCCTTGCACGGGCGCCACGCATCAGTTGAACAGCTTCGAGAAGAAGCCTTGCTTGTCGTCGTCTTCTTTGGCGGGCTTCTTCGGCAGTGCGGCCTGGGCGACTACCGGCTTGGTGGGATCTACAAACGTGCCGGCCAACAGACTCTGCGCCTGGCTGGCCGCGCGCTGGCCACTGCGCAGTGCGCCTTCCAGTGTTCCGGGATACAAGGCGTCGGTGTGCTCACCGGCAAACACCACGCGTTGCAGCGGTTGTTCCCACAAACGCCAGTTGCGCGTCAGTTGGCCGGGGCCGTAGGCCAGGTACGAACCGCCAGTGGAAGGGTCGGTGCTGTAGCGCTTGATTTCATAGCCGGTGAACGCGCCACGCGCTTTCGGGTAGAACGCGTGCAGGCGAATCAGCACCTGATCGACCATCTGTTTGTCGCCAAATGCTTGCAGCACGCGGGCGTTGTCGCCCGACAGGTTGATCACCACATTGGCGCCGCCTTTTACCGCGGGCTCGATCCACAACATGCCAAGCCCCTGGTCGGTGAAGATTTCTCCGGACAGCCGCGCCTTGCTCTCCCACACCGGGGTTTTGAACTTGAGCATGATCTGGTCGCGCCAGCCGTAGTTGGTGCCTTTGATGGCCCCAAGGTGCGCCGCGTCCAGCGCCGGGGTCAGCTGAATTTGCGCCAGGGCTTTGAGCGGCACGGCCAGCACCACGTAGTCGGCGCTGTAACCGACGCTGCCCACTTTTACCGTGGCGCCGTCTTTGTCCTGGCTGATGGCCGAGACCTTGGCGTTGGTTTTGATGGTTTTGATTTGCTTGAGAAACGCCGCCGCCAGCACCTGGCTGCCACCCGGCAAGCGCGCGGCCCGCAGGTCGCGGTCGTCGACGCCACGGTAAACGCGGGTTTGCTGGGCGAGGTAGAGCAGCGACAGGCGCGACGGTTCGTCGTAGCGCGAGCGAATGCGTTGGTTGACCAACAAGCGCGCGGTGGTCGGCAGCGCGAGTTTGTCGAGCCACTTGGCGACGGTGATCTGGTCGAGCGCGAACAGGGTGTTGTTGGCGGCCGGGTTCATCGGGTCGGCAATGGACGCTGCCAGGTCGTCCAGACTTTTGTCGAAACGCTTGAGGCCTTCGGCGGTTTCCGGCTGTTTGGTGGCCAGGTCGGCGGCGGTGAAGTAGTCGCCGTTAATCAGGTAGCTGGGGTTACGCACGAACTCGGGCGCGGGCAGGGTCTGCAGTTTGAAGGTGTCGATGTAACCGTTGAGGGTGGGCTGCACTTTCTTGCCCGCAATCCACTCGCTGGTGGCCAGGCCCGAACGCCCGCCAATGCTCGGTTTGGCTTCTAGCAACGTAACCTGCCAGCCCTTTTGTTGCAGCTCGTACGCGGCGGTCAAACCGGCCAGGCCGGCACCTACCACAATGGCCGTGGGCGGCTTGGTGGCCGCCGGCTTATCCGCGGCAGGTGCCGCCACGCTGAACACACCCATTGCCAGCAGCGCCAAGGCGCGCAAACCGGTTCGCAACATACAACCACTCCTTACATCCGTTCCGCAGGCAGCGGAACGCTCTTAGATGGCGCGCAGAATACGCCGCCCCCCGCCAAGGAACCAGCCAAGTCCGTCGCCTTGAAAACGCGTGGGCGGTTTGCAGTTGTTCACCGGCGCGCCATTGCATAGGCTGCAGTCCTGCTTTGCGTGCCCAGCCTCTGCCTGGCCGCGTCAGTACAGCTGTCTTGACTGCCTGGAGTTTCGAATGAGCCTGAATAATCAGTGGATGCAACGCGACCTGGCGGTGCTCTGGCACCCCTGCACGCAAATGAAAGATCACGAGCAATTGCCGCTCGTGCCGATCAAGCGTGGCGAAGGCGTGTGGCTCGAAGACTTCGACGGCAAACGCTACCTCGACGCGGTCAGTTCCTGGTGGGTCAACGTGTTTGGTCATGCCAATCCGCGTATCAACCAGCGCATCAAAGACCAGGTCGACCAACTGGAGCATGTGATTCTCGCGGGCTTCAGCCATCAGCCGGTGATTGAATTATCCGAGCGCCTGGTCAAGCTCACGCCGGTGGGCCTGGACCGTGTGTTTTACGCTGACAACGGGTCATCCGGCATCGAAGTGGCGTTAAAAATGAGCTTCCACTTCTGGCGCAACAGCGGCCAGGAGCGCAAGAAACGCTTCGTTACGCTGACCAACAGCTACCACGGCGAAACTATTGCGGCGATGTCGGTGGGCGACGTGGCGCTGTTCACCGAAACCTACAAATCCCTGTTGATGGACACCATCAAGGTGCCTAGCCCCGACTGCTACCTGCGCCCGGAAGGCGTGAGTTGGGAAGAACATTCGCGGGTGATGTTTGGCCAGATGGAACAGGCGCTGGCCGAAAACCATCAGGACGTTGCCGCCGTGATTATCGAGCCGCTGATTCAGGGCGCCGGCGGCATGCGCATGTACCACCCGGTGTACCTCAAACTGCTACGCGAAGCCTGCGACCGCTACGGCGTGCACCTTATTCACGATGAAATTGCCGTGGGCTTTGGCCGCACCGGCACGATGTTCGCCTGTGAGCAGGCGGGCATCGCGCCGGACTTTCTGTGTCTGTCCAAAGCGCTCACCGGCGGCTACTTACCGATGGCCGCCGTGCTCACCAGCGAGGCGATTTATCAAGGCTTCTACGACGACTACCAAACCCTGCGCGCCTTCCTGCATTCCCACACCTATACGGGCAACCCGCTGGCGTGCGCGGCGGCTTTGGCCACGTTGGATATTTTCGAGCAAGACAACGTGATCGAAGCCAACCGCGCCCTCAGCGCCCGCATGGCCAGCGCCACGGCGCACCTGGTGGACCATCCGCACGTGGCCGAAGTGCGCCAGACCGGCATGGTGCTGGCCATTGAAATGGTGCAGGACAAAGCCAGCAAAACGCCTTACCCGTGGCAAGAGCGCCGGGGTTTGAAAGTGTTCCAACACGCGCTGGAACGCGGCGCCTTGCTGCGGCCCTTGGGCAGCGTGGTGTATTTCCTGCCGCCGTATGTGATTACCCCGGAGCAGATCGACTTTCTCGCCGAAGTCGCCAGCGAAGGCATCGATATCGCCACGGCCACCAAAACCTCCGTGCCCGTCAGCGGCCGTCACCCCAACTTCCGCGATCCGGGTTAATAGCTCGATTCTCTACTCACCATCAATCCGCCCCCTCTGCCCGCTCGCGGGCGAGGGTTTTCGTTCCCAAAGTGCGCATCTGCGTAACGCCCCGCTCCAAAACGTGACGAACGCCTTCACCGACCCAGTCCCGCTAATTTCGCTTTAATCCTTAATAATCAACCAAATAGAGCCTTACCCCAGCATTGGCCCGCATTCTGCATCCGTTGGCTTTATGGATAATTGGATCCAAAAAACCATGCGAGCACTGCGATGCACATCGTCCCCTCCTACGCCGAACGCAAACCCATGACCGCCGAAGAAGAGGCTTACAGCTTTCTTCTCAATGCGATTTGCACCGGCCACTACCGCACGGGCGACCGTCTGGTGTCGGAAGAAATCGCCAGTGAAATTGGTATGAGCCGCATGCCCGTGCGCGAAGCGTTTCGTCGCCTGGCGGCCGAGGGTTTGGTGACCATGCGCCCTAACCGCGGCGCCGTGGTCAGCGGCTTGAACCTGGACGAGATACACGAAGTGTTCGACATGCGCAGCGCCCTCGAAGGCTTAGCGCTGCGCGTGGCGGTGCCGAAAATTACCGAGCGCCATTTGAACCGGCTTGAGCGCCTGCTCGATGAAATGGACGAGTGCCGCGACGACAGCGCCGAGTGGGTCGGCCGTCACCGCGTGTTCCACGAATACCTGTGCAGCCTCAGCGAGCGGCCCCGGCTGATGCGCCAGATCAGCGCGCTTTATTCAGTCATCGAACCGCCCATGCGCCTGTGGCTGCAAAATGCACAAGCGCCCAGCGCCCGCGAAGAACACAGCGAAATACTCGACGCCATCCGCAGCGGCGACGCCGCGCTGGCCGAGCGGGTGTTGCGTGAACACATTGAAGGCACCGTGCCGGAACTGGCGCGGTTTCTGGAACAGATGAACCCAATGTAGGAGCGAGCTTGCTCGCGAAGCAGGCGCTGCGGTTTGTCGCTGAATCGCACAAGCTCTTTCGCGAGCAAGCTCGCTCCTACGGCCCGTTTTCTCCTCGTCGTAACAGAAGGAATAACCAGCATGAGCCTGCGCCTTTCCGTTTCACGCACACTGCTGGGCGCGTTCTGCGCCCTGGCGATTCTGCCGGCCACCCAGGCGGCGGAGCAGACGATTCGCTTCTACAACTGGTCCGATTACATGGGCCCGGACACCCTGAAGAATTTTGAAAAAGACAGCGGCGTGCCGGTGCAATACGACGTCTTCGACACCAACGAAATGCTCGAAGCCAAGCTGCTGTCCGGGCACTCCGGCTATGACCTGGTGGTGCCGTCCAGCCAGTTCCTGCCCAAGCAAATTCGCGCCGGTGCCTACCAGCCTTTGCAGCGCGAATTGCTCACCAACTGGAAGCACCTCGACCCGCGCCTGATGCAGCGTCTGGAAGAAGCCGACCCCGGCAACAAATACGCCGTGCCGTACATGTGGGGCACCTTGGGCATTGGCTACAACGTGGAGAAAGTGCGCGCCGCATTGGGCGCCGATGCGCCCGTCGATTCCTGGGCACTGGTGTTCGATCCGGCCAACCTGGCTAAGCTGAAAAGCTGCGGCGTGGCCATGCTTGATGCGCCGGTAAAAATCATTCCGCAAGCCATGCATTACATGGGCATGAACCCCAACAGCACAAACCCGGACGACTACAAAAAAGCCTCGGCGCTGCTGCAAAAACTGCGGCCGTCGGTGACCTACTTCAGCTCGTCGAAATACACCACGGACCTGGCCAACGGCGACATCTGCGTGGCCATTGGTTATTCCGGCGACGTGATGCAGGCGCAAACCCGGGCCAAGGATGCCGGCAAAAACGTCGACATTCGCTACGTGATTCCCAAGGAAGGCGCCAACCTGTGGTTTGACATGATCGCCATTCCGAAAGACTCGACCAACGCCAAGAACGCCCATGCGCTGATCAACTACTTGCTGCGCCCGGAAGTGATTGCGCCGGTTAGCGATTACGTCGGCTACGCCAACCCGAATAAAGACGCGACCGCCCTGCTCAGCCCTGCTGTGCGCGACAACCCCGGCATCTACCCAAGCGATGAAGTCATTTCCAAGCTGTTCGTGTCGGCCGACTTGCCGCCTGCGATTCAGCGCGTCATCACCCGCGAGTGGACACGAATCAAGTCCGGCAAATAAGCGGACGCCGTTTTGACCTTTTATGAGTTCTGCCCATGTTGAAATTTTCTGCCCATGAATACCCCTACGCCTCGCAACGCCAGAGCGTGTTCGCCAAGCGCGGCATGGTCGCTGCCTCGCAGCCTCTGGCCGCCGAGGCCGGCATCGCCATGCTGCGCCAAGGCGGCAACGCCATCGACGCCGCCATCGCTACGGCGGCGGCGCTCACCGTCGTTGAACCCACTGGCTGCGGCATTGGCGGCGACGCCTTTGCCTTGGTGTGGGTGAAAAACCAGCTGCACGGTCTGGATGCCAGCGGCCACGCGCCGCAAGCGCTGAGCATTGAGGCCATGCAGGCGGCGGGGCATGAAAAAATGCCGGTGTATGGTTGGGCGCCGGTGACGGTGCCGGGCTGTCCGGCGGCATGGGCAGAACTTTCCCGACGCTTCGGCCGCCTGCCGTTTGCAGACCTGCTGCAACCGGCCATCGAGTTGGCGCGCGACGGTTTTCCGGTGTCGCCGGTGGTCGCGCATCAATGGCAAACCGCGTTGGACGAATACACCCCCGAGCGCCAGCCCGTGTTGGAAAGCTGGTTCTCGACCTTCTTGATCGACGGCCGCGCGCCTCAGGCGGGCGAGCTGTTTCGTAACCCGGCACAAGCCGAAACGCTGGCCGAACTGGCCGCCACCGGGTGCGAAAGTTTCTATCGCGGCACCATTGCCCAGCGCCTGGCTGCGCATTCAGAGGCTACCGGCGGCTACTTGCGCGCCAGCGATCTGAGCGGTTACCAAGCCAAGTGGGTTGAACCGATTAGCGTGAATTACCGAGGCGTGGATGTCTGGGAAATTCCCCCGAGCGGCCAAGGCTTGATTGCCTTGATGACGCTGAAAATCCTCGAAGGTTTTCAGTTCGACCAGCGCGACAGCCAGCTCACCTGGCACCGCCAGCTGGAGGCGATGAAACTGGCCTACAGCGACGGCCTGCACCACATCACCGACGCCGAGCATATGCGCGTGGCGGTCGAGCAACTGCTGAGCCCCGGTTACATCGAGCGTCGTCGCGCGCAGATCAGCGACCGCGCCCAACCGCCGCTGCACGGCGACCCGCACGCCAGCGGCACGGTGTACCTGGCCACGGCAGATGCCGAAGGCAACATGGTCTCATTTATCCAGAGTTGTTATCACGGCTTCGGTTCTGGCGTGGTGCTGCCCGACAGCGGCATTTCCCTGCAAAATCGCGGCTCGGAATTCAGCCTCGACCCCGGCCACGCCAACAGCCTGGCGCCCGGCAAGAAAACCTTTCACACCATCATCCCCGGCTTTCTCAGCAAAGACGGCCAAGCCCTCGGGCCGTTTGGCGTCATGGGCGGCTATATGCAGCCGCAAGGCCACGTGCAAATGGTGATGAACCTGGTCGACTTCGGCCTTAACCCTCAAGCCGCACTGGACGCCCCGCGCTGGCAATGGCTCGGCGAGATGAAAGTCGGCATCGAACAAGGCGCGTCTCGCGACCTGGCGTTTGCCTTGGCGCGGCGCGGGCATCAGGTGGAAATCGCCCACGACCTCACCGACTTCGGTCGCGGCCAGATCATCCTGCGCGACCCGAATAAGGGCGTGCTGTGCGGTGGCACAGAACCGCGGGCGGATTCGCATATTGCTGTGTATTGAGAATGCGTAGCGCCGGATTCCCCCCCTGTAGGAGCCACCTTGGTGGCGAACCCTGCAACGGCATTCTCGATGGATGTTTGCAGGGTTCGCTAGCATGCTAGCTCCTACAATGCCGAACCCAAAAAAAACGGGCGCACGCCGAAACGTGAACCCGCCAAAGCACTGCTTACCTAGTCTGTTGCGGCGCGGTTATTCCTGGATGTACACCACATGCGTGTGGGTGAACTCATACAGGCCGTGCTTGCCATCCGCACCGCCGATACCGGATTTACGCGTGCCGGCATGGAAGCCCTGCATGGCTTCGAAGTTCTCGCGGTTGATGTAGGTTTCGCCAAAGTCGATTTCGCGACTGGCTTTCATCGCGGCGCTGAGGTTGCGGGTGTAGAGCGAGGAAGTCAGGCCGTATTCGCTGTCGTTGGCCAGGGCGATGGCTTCGTCGAGGTCGTCGACAATCTGCACCGGCAGCACCGGGCCGAAAATTTCCTTGCGCATGATTTCCATGTCAGCGGTGCAGCCAGCCAGCACGGTCGGCTGGTAGTGGAAGCCCTTGCCAAGGTCGGCCACCGCGCCGCCCGTGATGATCTGCGCGCCCTGCCCGCTCGCGGTTTTAACCATTTGCGCGACCTTGTCGAGGCCGATCTGGTTCACCAGCGGGCCCATGTCCAAGTCCGCCTCGGCCGAGGGATCGCCGTACTTGGTGGCGGCCATGGCGCTGGCGAGTTTGTCGATAAATTGGTCGGCCACTTTGCGCTCGACATACACCCGCTCGGCGCAGTTGCACACCTGCCCGGTGTTGATCACCCGCGAGGCGGTAATGGCGTTTACCGCCAGTTCCAGGTCGGCGTCGGCCAGCACAATAGCCGGCGCCTTGCCGCCCAGTTCCAGGTTGAGCTTGGTGATGTTCGGCGCGGCAGCGGCCATGATGCGCGAGCCGGTGGCGACGCTGCCGGTGAAGCTGATGAGGTCGATACCGGCGTGGCTGGTCAGCGCATGGCCGACACCAGCGCCGGTGCCGCTGACGACGTTGAACACGCCCGTGGGCAGATCGGTTTCCGCCACCAGGCGGGCGAATTCGAAGCAGTTGATCGGCGTTTCTTCGCTGGGCTTGATGACGATGGTATTGCCGGTAAGCAGTGCCGGCGCCATCTTGCGAGCGATCAGAAAGAACGGGAAGTTCCACGGCAAAATGCCGGCCACCACGCCCAAGGGTTTGCGTTGCAGGAAGATGTGTTCACCGGCGCGGTCGCTGGTTAGCACTTCACCTTCCAGGCGGCGCGCCCACTCGGCCATGTAGTCGAGGTAATCAGCGGTGAAGTTCACTTCCACCATCGCCAGCCCCGGTACCTTGCCTTGTTCCTGAGTGATGATGCGTGCCAGGCGCTCGGCGTTGTCGCGCACTTTCTGGGCGATGCGGCGCAGGTAGCCGGCGCGTTCGATGGCCGGTTTTGCTGCCCAGCCTTTTTGCGCTTTGCGCGCGGCGGCGATGGCCCGTTCCACTTGCACGTTGGTGGCTTGCGGCACGCGTGCCAGCAACTGGGCGTTGGCCGGGTTGAACACCTCGATCAGCTCTTCGCTGCCGATGAAGGCGTTATCGATGTAGTTCTCGTAGGTCACGATGCTGCTCATGCGTTCTCTCCTGTCCACGCATCGGCCCGCCGTGGCGAGCGTCTGCGTGGTGACGGGTTTACGGATTAGTTGCTGGCGGTTTTCTTCGCGGCGGCCTGCTGTTCTTGCAGGTCATAGGCACGCTTGATCAGGTACTGGTGCACCGCTTCGGCCTGTTGAATATCGAGATGGCCCTGGAACGAGGGCATGCCGTCAGGAATGCGCCCGCCATAGACGATGCCGAGGAAGCGTTCGTGGTTTTCCTTGCTCAGGGTGCGCAGGTCTGGCACCACGCCGCCGCTGATGGCGTTGATGCCGTGGCACTGCGAGCAACTGGCGTTGAACAGTTCGCGGCCCTGGTCGATTTGCGCGGGGGTGCCGGTGAGCTCCGGTGGCTCGGGTTTGCGGTCGGCGAAGCGGTCGTTCAGCTCAGGCAACTTGGCGGTGCCGCCGAGTTTGTAGGTGAGCACCTGGGCGTTGGGTTTAACCCCGGCACGCAGCGACAGCGCGCCGGCAAAGGTCGAGAACGCGCCACCCCAGCCGGCCATGAACGTTACGTATTGCTCGCCGTCCACTTCATAGGTCACCGGTGCGGCCATTACGCCGGTGTTGGCCGGTTGCTCCCACACCTTCTTGCCCTTGTCGGCGGTGTAGGCCACCACGCGGCCATTGGCGGTACCTTCGAACACCAGGTTGCCGGCCGTGCTCAGCGTGCCGCCGTTGAAGATGGTGGTGTACGGCACTTCCCACGCGGCCTCTTGCTTGACCGGGTCCCAGGCGATGAGTTTGCCGGTCCAGGTGTCGGCGATCTTGCGCAGGCCTTCGGGGTCCTCGGGCATCATGCCGGTGTTCACGTCGAGCTGATAAATGCTCTTGAACTTGGAGCGCGGCGGCGCGCCGTCAACGTCCTGGTACATGGCCGACATGATGTGCGCCGGAATGTACACAAGCCCGGTGGTGGGGTTGTACGACATGGGCTGCCAGTCGTGGGCGCCCCAGAACGCCGGCTGAATCAGACGCGCTTTTTTCTCGGGGTCTTTCCAATATTCGGCGACTTTCTCGTTACGAATCGGCCGCCCGGTTTTCATGTCGATGCCGGTCGCCCAGTTGATCGGAATGAAATTTTTCGCCGACAGCAGCTCGCCGGTTTCGCGGTCGATGACGTAGAAGAAACCGTTCTTCGGCGCCTGCATCAGCACCTTGCGTTTTTTGCCGTTGAGTTCCAGGTCCACCAGCATGATGTGCTGCGTGGCGGTGTAGTCCCAGGCATCGCCGGGGGTGGTTTGGTAATGCCAAACGTACTCGCCGTTGTCCGGGTTGATGGCGACGATGGAGGACAGGAACAGGTTGTCGCCCTTGCCTTCGCTGCGAATGCGCGGGTTCCACGACGAGCCGTTACCTACGCCGATGTACAGCAGGTTCAGCTCGGGGTCGTAGGACATCGAATCCCATACCGTGCCGCCACCGCCCTGCTTGACGTAATTGTCGCCAAACCAGGTTTTCGCGGCGATTTCCATGCCTTTGCCCTTGGGCATTTCTTTGGGGTCGCCGGGCACGGTGAAGAAGCGCCAGTCTTGCTTGCCGGTCTCGGCGTCGTAGGCGGTGATATAGCCGCGCACGCCAAACTCGGCGCCGCCGTTGCCGATGATGACCTTGCCTTTGACGATACGCGGTGCGCCGGTAATGGTGATGCTGCGGCTGGGGTCGGTGCGGGTGTCGACGCTCCAGACTTTTTGTCCGGTCTTGGCATCGATGGCCTCTAGACGGCCGTCGAGCACGCCGACATAGACTTTGCCATTCCACACCGCCACGCCCCGGTTCACCGCGTCGCAGCAGGCTTCGCCCGCGCGGGAGCGGTCGGACTGCGGGTCGTATTTCCACAGCAGTTTGCCGTTGCGGGCGTCGAGCGCATAAACGATGGAGAACGGCCCGGTGGTGTACATCACGCCGTCGACGATGATCGGCGTGGCTTCCACGCCACGGTCGATGTCCAGCTTGTAGCTCCAGGCGAGGCCGAGTTTGTCGACGTTGCCGTCGTTGATTTTCTTCAGCGGGCTGTAGCGTTGTTCGTCGTAAGTACGGCCGGTGGTCATCCAGTTGCCGGGCTCTCTGTCGGCCCCGCTGATGCGCGAGCCATCGACGGCGGCGGGTTTGTCTGTCGCCAGGGCGTGGCCGCTAATGGCCGCACTCAGAAGCAGGGAAGCGAATAGGCACCGCTGCAGGCCAATCTGATTCATCGTGGAATCTCCAGTTCTTATTAGAAGCCGCAGCGTCGCGCTGCTGACGAAAAGGACTGGAGCAACGGCTGTGCCAGCGCTGCCAAACCGGCATCCAGCCCAAGCATGCCGCGGCTTGCAGCAAACTGACGTGGCGAGGCTGGTGCGGGCAGGTGTCGCAGCGGCGCAACAGGTGGTGCGACAGGTGTCGCAGGGGATGAGGGGTTTTCGGCAGCCCTGGCCCGGCCAGCCGCACCGCGCGGCCCGAACAATTTGCGTCGGCCGCGTGCCAGAGATTTTTTTATCTTCTACGCTTCAGGAACATTTTGCGGTGCCGACCTAAAAGCAAACGGAATGCACATCTAACGCGCGGGTAACACAGCATGTTCAATAAGCAGCTCAAAGAACGACTGGCCGAACTTGAAGAAGAAGTGGCCCGCAGCCGGCAAATCAAGCAGTCGCTCTATGACGAAATGCTGGTGCTGGAAGTTGATACGAGCGGTCGCATCATCAAAGCCAACGAAAATTTCCTGAAAGAAATGTTCTACCGCGCCGACCAGTTAATGGGGCGCGCGCTTGACGAGTTTTTTCCCGATAGTTTCCGCAGAGAAGAGAACTACCGGCGCATCAAACAAGCGCTGCAAGTTGGCGATCATTTGGTCGGGGCTTTCCGGTTGCTGCGGGGCAACGGCGAAGAAGCCTGGCTGCGCATAATTTTTCAGCCGATTCGCAACAGCCACGCCAAATTAGTGAGTTTTGGTCTGTACGCAAACGACCTGACCCGCACTATTGAAACCTCCAAAGAACATGAAGGCATCATCAACGCCTTGCTGCGCTCTACTGCCGTGATCGAGTTCAACCTCAAGGGCGAAGTCATCACCGCCAACCCCAACTTCCTCAACGCCATGGGCTACAGCCTTGAGCAGATCAAGGGCAAACACCACGCCATGTTCTGTGATCCGCAGGAAGTGAATAGCCCGGGTTACAAAGACTTTTGGGCCAAGCTCAATCGCGGCGAATACGTGGCCAGCCGCTTCAAGCGCGTGGATGCCATGGGCCGCCCGGTGTGGCTGGAAGCGTCGTACAACCCGGTGCATGACGCTCATGACCATTTGTACAAAGTGGTGAAATTCGCCACGGTTATCTCCGATCAGGTTAACCAGGAAATCGCCGTCGCCGAGGCCGCCAACATTGCTTACAGCACCTCGCAGCAAACCGACCTGAGCGCGCAGAAAGGCGCCTCGGTCGTGCAGCAGACGGTGGACGTGATGCGCCAGATTACCCAGCAGGTTCAGGAAGCAGCCGAAGGCATTGAGGCCCTGGATAAACAGTCGCAGCTGATCAGCTCCATCATCAAAACCATCAGCGGTATCGCAGGCCAGACCAACCTGCTGGCGCTGAACGCAGCCATTGAAGCTGCGCGCGCGGGTGAGCAAGGGCGTGGTTTTGCCGTGGTGGCCGATGAAGTTCGCTTACTGGCCGGCCGCACCAGCCAGGCCGCGGAAGAAATTGTTGAAGTGGTGCAGAAAAACCAGCAATTGGCACAGACGGCAGTGGGCAGTATGGCCAGCAGCCGGCAACAAGCCGAACAAGGCTTGGGTCTGGCCAATGAAGCCGGCGCGGTTATTGTGGAGATTCAAGACGGCGCGCAAAAAGTGGTGGATGCCATTGGCCAATTCGCCAGCCAATTGAAGAACTGAAACCGTGACACCCGGCGGCGCTAATAACGCAGCGTCAATCCGCTTCGTTTAAACGAGGCGCCGCCTTATTGGATTGACGCCTTTAGCGCCCGCCCCAACAACACCACTAAGTTGCGCGTGCTGTTTCCTAACTTAGGTGGGGAACTTGGCTAACGTTCTGGTGAATGTCGCTTAATCATTTTCAGCGCATAGATTTTTAATTGCGCCTGACTATAATCTTCCCCACGACGGAATACCGTCGACCTGCTGGAGATCCCAGCCAGTCAATCCAAGCAGTTGATTTAGCTAGACTTTTAATCAATCACATTCATAAAAACCAGGCAGAGCCTTGCGCTCCCCGGTGCCGGCCGCTGATGCAGCGCATGCCAGAACGCAGACGGCCAGGCCTTAACCACGAGCAGAGACACGACGTGACCAAAGACGAACTGCGCGCCGAACTTGAGCGCCAGGCGCAGCGTTATACGGAAGTTTATGGCGGAGAAGTTGTGACCTATGCCGCCCAGCCGGAACCTGAACGCAAGCCATGGCGCAAACGCTCCAATGTCCTCGATCAAGCGTTTGAGCGAGAAATGGAAAAGATTGAAAAAGAACATCAAGCCCGTCTGGAGTCGGTTAAAGACACCGACGTTTAAGGGCGCACCTTTATAAAGTGCGCCAATAAACAAGTGCTTCAGCGGCGTTTCTTTCCAAGTAACGAACCCAACAAGCCACGCACCAACTCGCGACCAATTTGATTGGCCGCTTGCCGTGCTGCGCTTTTCAACGCCTGACCGGCGACACCGCCGAGCAACTCGCCTGCCATGTCGGCGAAGCTGCCACCGCTCTTGCCTGCATCCACAGGCGGCGCGTTTTGCGCTTCGCTACTGGCGGCGGCACGCGTGGTGAGACGCTCGTAGGCAGACTCGCGGTCGATGGGTTTGTCGTAGCGCCCGGCTTGCGGCGACTGACGAATCAACCCGGCGCGCTCAGCTTCGGTAAGCGGCCCGATACGCGACTGCGGCGGCGCAATAGCCACGCGCTGCACCATGGCCGGCGTGCCCTTCTCTTCCAGCGTACTGACCAACGCTTCACCAATGCCCAGTTCGGTCAGCACGCTCAAGGTGTCGAACGCCGGGTTACTACGGAAACCATCGGCAACCGCTCGCAGTGATTTCTGCTCTTTGGCCGTGAACGCGCGTAAGCCGTGCTGAATGCGCAGCCCCAGTTGCGCCAGCACGTCGTCTGGTAGGTCGCTCGGCGACTGGGTGACGAAATACACGCCGACGCCTTTGGAACGAATCAGCCGCACCACCTGCTCCAACCGTTCTTGCAGGGCCTTGGGCGTGTTGGCGAATAACAGGTGAGCTTCGTCGAAAAACAGCGCCAGCAACGGTTTGTCGGCGTCGCCGCGCTCGGGCAGTTGCTCGAACAACTCGGCCAGCAGCCACAGCAGAAAGGTGGCGTATACCTTGGGTGCTTCATGTACCAGGCGGCTGGCATCGAGCAAATGAATGCGGCCACGGCCGTCGGCGTCGGGGTGAAGAATGTCTTCCAGCTGCAGCGCCGGCTCGCCAAACAAGGCGTCGGCGCCCTGCTGTTCCAATACCGCCAGCCGGCGCAACAGCGCCTGACTGGAGCCGCTGGTAAACAACGCGCTGTCATCGCCGAGCAGTTGCGGGTGCTCTTTGAGGTGATTGAGCATGGCTTTGAGGTCTTTCAAATCCAGCAGCAACAAGCCTTCACGGTCGGCCACTTGAAAGGTGGCGTAGAGCGCGGCTTGCTGGCTGTCGCTCAGCTCAAGCAGGTTGCTCAGCAGCAGCGGCCCCATCTCGCTCAACGTGGTGCGCAGCGGATGGCCGCTGCTGCCCTGCACGTCCCACAAAGTAACGGGATACGCCTGCGGCGCGTGGTTGAGCCAGGGCATGCTGGCGATGCGCTCGGCCACCTTGCCCTGCGGCGTGCCGGCTGCACCGATGCCGCATAAGTCGCCCTTGATGTCAGCAGCAAACACCGCCACACCAGCGTCGCTGAAGGCTTCCATCAAGTGCTGCAAGGTCACGGTTTTGCCGGTGCCGGTGGCGCCGGCGATCAGGCCGTGACGGTTGGCCAAACGCATCGCCTGCGCCACCGGTTGCCCGGCCGGATCGGCGCCGAGAAAGAATTCGTTTTGCCCTGGCATTTCGCTCTCCTGATTTAAAGCTTTAATGCAGTGTGGCCGACATAAAAAAAGACACGGAGCCGAGTCGATCGACACACGCCTGCTAGCCAGCCAAGACTGGCGCCAGCGCCAACCGGACGCAACACGCCATGACCAAAAACCTGAAGTTCAGCCACAAGATTCTGCTTGCGGCCTCGTTAGTGGTGATCGCCGCATTCGCGCTATTCACGCTGTACAACGATTACCTGCAACGCAATGCCATCCGGGACGACTTAAACAACTATTTGCAAGAAATGGGTGAGGTGACGGCCAGCAACATTCAGAACTGGCTCTCAGGGCGCATCGTGCTGGTGGAGAGCACCGCGCAAAGCATTGCCGCCAACAGCGAACCCGATGCCGTGGCCAAACTGTTGGAGCAGAAGGCGCAGAAATCCACCTTTGACTTCACCTACCTGGGCAGCGCCGATGGTTCATTCATCATGCGCCCCACCAGTGAAATGCCCGCCGGTTACGACCCGCGTACACGGCCCTGGTACAAAGACGCCATGGCCGCCGGCACCACCACGCTAACCGAACCCTATGTGGATGCCGCTACCGGCGCGCTGATCATTACCATCGCCACGCCCGCGCAAACGGCCGGCGTGGTCGGCGGCGACCTGAGCCTTAATGCCTTGGTGAAAATCATCAACTCCCTGGACTTCGGCGGCATGGGCTACGCCTTTCTGGTGAGCGCTGACGGCAAGATCCTGGTGCACCCAGACAAAAATCTGGTGATGAAAAACCTCAAAGACCTCTACCCCACCAACACGCCGAGCATCAGCAGCGCCATCAGCGAAGCCGAGGCCAATGGCGAAGCGCGCATTCTCACCTTTGCTCCGGTGAACGGCCTGCCGTCGGTGAAGTGGTACCTGGGCCTGTCGGTCGATAAAGACAAAGCGTATTCAATGCTCACCGAATTTCGCGCCTCGGCCATCATCATGACTATCGTCGCCGTGGTCGGAATCCTGTTCCTGCTGGGCATGCTGATTCGCGTGCTGATGCAACCGTTGCATGTCATGGCCGGCGCCATGCGCAACATCGCCCAAGGCGAAGGCGACCTGACCAAGCGCCTGGCTGTGCAATCCAACGACGAGTTCGGCGATCTGGCCTCTTCGTTCAACCAGTTCGTCGAGCGGATTCACAGCTCGATCCGGGAAGTGTCCTCGGCCACGGCGCAGGTCAATGAAGTGGCGAAGCTGGTGGTCAATGCCTCCAACTCCTCGATGGTGAACTCCGACGAGCAGGCCAACCGCACCAACAGCGTCGCGGCGGCGATTAACCAGCTCGGTGCAGCGGCGCAGGAAATCGCCCGCAACGCCGCCGACGCCTCCACGCAGGCGTCGGACGCCAAAGTGCTGGCTGAAGACGGGCGTCAAGTGGTGGAGAAAACCATCGTGGCGATGAACGAGCTGTCCGACAAAATCCGCACCTCGTGCGGCAACATCGAAACGCTCAACGGCAAAACCGTCGACATCGGTCAGATTCTGGAAGTGATCAAAAGCATTTCCCAGCAGACCAACCTTCTGGCGCTCAACGCCGCCATCGAGGCCGCGCGAGCCGGTGAAGCCGGGCGTGGGTTTGCCGTGGTGGCCGATGAAGTGCGCAACCTGGCGCACCGCACCCAGGAATCGGCGCAGGAAATTCAAAAGATGATCGAAGAGCTGCAAGTGGGCTCGCGTGAGTCGGTGACCACCATGACCGAGAGCCAGCGCTACAGCGAAGAAAGCGTGGAAATCGCCAACCGCGCTGGCGAGCGCCTGGGCAGCGTGACCCAACGCATTGGCGAGATCGACGGCATGAACCAATCGGTTGCCACCGCTACCGAGGAGCAAACCTCGGTGGTGGAATCGCTGAACATGGACATCAACGAAATCAACATGCTCAACCAGGAAGGTGTCGAGAACCTGCATGCCACCTTGCGTGCGTGTGGCGACCTTGAACAGCAGGCCACGCGGCTCAAGCAGTTGGTGGATAGTTTCAGGATTTAACGCGTTCTCGCCGTTGGGCGTCGCTGCGCAGCGACGCCCAACCCAGCCCCCCTCACGCGTCAGGCTTTTTATCCGACTCTGGATGCAACTCCTCCCAAAGCCTGGCCGCCTCTTCAAACTCGGTACCCGTTTGTTCGTCCATGGCGTCCGGGTCATAGCGGCTCAGGCAACCTTCACCCAACGTCGCGGGCGCGGTGGAGGTGGCGCGGTCGAGGGGATCACTCATGGGCTGCCTCGCAAGGGTTAATCGAACACCACGGTTTTGTTGTTGTGCACCAGCACGCGATCTTCCAAGTGATAGCGCAAGCCACGGGCGAGCACCATTTTTTCTACGTCCTTACCCAGGCGCACCAGCTCTTCGATGCTGTCGCGGTGGCTGATGCGGACCACGTCTTGCTCGATGATCGGGCCGGCATCCAATTCTTCGGTGACGTAATGCGAGGTCGCGCCAATCAGCTTGACGCCGCGCAGCGATGCCTGGTGATAAGGCTTGGCGCCGATAAACGACGGCAGGAAGCTGTGGTGAATGTTTATCACACGCTGGGCAAATTCTTGGCACAACTCCGGCGGCAGAATCTGCATGTAACGGGCAAGCACCACCACATCGGCGCCCACTTCGCGGACCAGGCGGGTGACCTCGGCGAACGCCGGCTCTTTATCCAGCGGATTGACTGGCACGTGATGGAAGGGAATGCCATGCCACTCGACCATGCTGCGCAGGTCGTTGTGGTTGGAGATTACGCATGGAATTTCGCAGTCCAGCTCATCGCTGTGCCAGCGGTGCAGCAAATCGGCCAGGCAGTGCGATTCGCGGCTGGCCATCAGCACCACGCGTTTCTTTTGTTCTGAATCGGTAATGCGCCATTCCATCGAGAACTGTTTGGCGATGGGCGCGAAGGCCTGGCGGAAACCGTCGAGATCGAAGGGCAGCGAGTCGGCGCGAATTTCGTGGCGCATAAAGAACCAGCCACTTTGGTTATCCGAATGATGACTCGCTTCGGTGATCCAACCGTTATAGGTCGCCAGAAAGTTACTGACCTTGGCAACGATACCGACGCCGTCGGGGCAGGCGATTACCAAGCGAAAAGTGCGCATGCGGGAACTCCAGAAACTCACAAAGGCCGCCATTCTAGCGACAGCGCGGGAAAACTTCAGCAGTGGCGCACGCACCTTGGCGCGGCGTGCATATGGCCCTGCACAGTGCAGGGATTTAAACCCGAGTAACGCAAAGTCACTTTAACTATTTAGCGCTGGGTTGGTCTTACACAACGAGCGCAATAGTCTTGAAACTAATTCAGGCAAAACTTTTCAAACATGTTTACTTGTATTAAGTGCATGACTATTATCACCAACACTAACCCCCGACCTCCGATTCAAGGTATCGCCCATGTCTCTGATCAATGAATACCGCGCAACAGAAGAAGCCATCAAAGAACTGCAAGAGCGCCTGAAAAACCTCTCGCAGGATGACAAGCTGAAAAAAGAACTGGAATTCGAAGGCAAACTGCGCACGCTGATGGGCGAATACCAGAAATCGCTGCGTGACATCGTTGCCATGCTCGATCCAGATGCTAAATCCAGCAAAGCCCCACGTGCCGCTAAAGCCACTGGCAGCAAGCGTGCTCGTAAAGTTAAGCAATATAAAAACCCGAACACCGGTGAAGTCATCGAAACCAAAGGTGGCAACCACAAAACCTTGAAAGAGTGGAAAGCCAAGTGGGGCGCTGCAGCCGTTGAAGGCTGGGCAACTCTGCTCGACTAATGCAGCTTGGCCAATCTGCAAACCACGCGAGTGCGTTTCAGATTGCTCAGCGAGACATGAAAAAACGCCGGCTTATGCCGGCGTTTTTTATTGCCTGGTTTTTCTGATGCCTAGGGCAGCTCATAACGCTGGCGCAAACCCAGCGCGTAATTCTGCCATTGTTGCAGCACAGCCTGCTGCGCGGCATTTGCCGTGCCCCAGGCCTGCTGCAAAGCGCTGTCGAACGCCGCCAAGGTATTGGGCGCGCCCCATTGTGGCGCGCTTAAACGCTGCTGGCAGAATAAGCGCCATTGCTCTTGTTCGCCCGGCGTGAGGGTGTGAGGAAAGTTCCGCGCGCGGTAGCGAAACAATAGTTCGGGCAATCGCGCATCATCGAACGGCCATTGTTCCTGGCCTAATCGTTGCGGTTCAGCGGTGCGCACTTGTTCACACAAGCGTCGATCACGGTCGCCTATAAAACCGTCATATAACTGCTGTTCCGGATCTTCGCTGGGGGTGAATTCTTCGGCGGCATAAACCGTTTGCAATTTTTCCTGCCAAGTTGCCTGGCTGGCGCGTAGTTGCTCGGCACGCTGTTCGATTGTTGCCATATCCAGTTGCAAGCGCTGTTTATCTTCTTCACGCAGCACGCCCATGGGCGCTACCACGGGGCAACGATTGATATGCACAAGTTTCAGCGGCACCGGCAATTGCCCCTCAGCCAATTGCTCGCGGCGGGTGTACAGCAACCGGCGCAAGTTTTCGCCGTCAAGCTCCAACAATGGTGAGAGCTCACTCTGCAAATCGCAAACAATCAGGGCGTTGCGATTGCGCGGGTGCCAGGCCAGCGGCATTACCACCGCCAAGTAATTACGCGCCGCAGAGAATCGGCCAGATATATGCACCATCGGTTGCAAAAGACGAACTTGGTCGAGCACCTTCTGTTTGCTGCGCAGTTGATAGAGGTAGTCATACAGTTTTGGTTGTGCGCTGCGCACCAACTTGGCCAGGCCGATGGTGGCGCGCACATCCGACAACGCATCGTGCGCTTGGCCATGGTCGATACCGTTGGCCGCAGTTAATCGTTCCAACTTGAGGCTGACGCGTTGTTCTTCTTGCGGCCAATTAATGCCCTCGGGCCGCAACGCATAGGCGGTGCGCACGACATCGATCAAATCCCAGCGGCTATTACCGCCTTGCCATTCACGGGCGTAAGGATCGAAGAAATTGCGGTACAGGCTGTAGCGCGTGACCTCGTCGTCGAAGCGCAAGCTGTTATAGCCGGCGCTGCACGTAGCGGGCGCGGCCATTTCAGCGTGCACGCGGGTCATGAAATCGGCTTCATCCAGCCCCTTGCTGGTTAGTGTTTGCGGGGTAATACCGGTAATCAGACAGGCCATCGGGTGCGGCAGGATGTCGTCGCTGGGCCGGCAATACAGATTCACCGGCTCGCCAATCTCGTTGAGCGCTTCATCGGTGCGAATGCCAGCAACTTGCAGCGGTCGGTCACTGCGCGGGTCGATGCCAGTCGTTTCGTAGTCGTACCAGAAGATGCTTGCGCTCACGGCGAATCCTTATGCGGGCCTGCGGGGTGAAAATGGCGAAGGGAAAGCGGCGGCAGTCTAGCACCGCGCAAAACCACGACGCAGACGCTCAGTCACCCGAAAGCTACTGCTTACGCGGCATCGCTAAGTATGAAGCGCCGCACACACCGCGTGCGCGGGGCTTGTCGCCGAGATGGCCGACGGCTAGCATGCGGCCACTCGGAGAACCTACCCACAAGGAAGTAAGCATGACCGAATCCATTGCTCCAAATCCCTTCGCCGCACCCGCCAGCAACCTGCAAGCCATTGCAGACACCGGCAGCGTTCCCACTATTGAAGAAGCGTTGAGCCGCCGTTACGACTTCGGCGTCAGCGACCTGCTGGGCGAAGCCTGGCGCCTGACCAAGGGCACCAAAGGCATCATCATCGGCGGCTTCGTGGTGTTCTACGCCGCGCTGTTCGCGGTCATGAACATCCTCACTATCGTGCTGGCTGTCTTCGGCGTGGCCGGTGTAGCGGGCTTGGGCCTGATGAGCGGCGATGACGGCTCCATGGCCATGGGCGCGATGTTCGCCTTCATGATTGGCTCAATGCTCCTTGGCTTCCTGGCCACCGCCATGGTTTACCCATTCCTGGCGGGCATCAACATGGTCGGCATCCGTGCTGCTGCCGGCCAGCCGGTGCGTTTCGGAGAAATGTTCAGTCACTTCGGTCGCTCGGTGCCGGTTGTCATTACCGCGCTGCTGATGAGCGTGCTGATCATGATCGGCTACTTCCTGTTCGTGATTCCTGGCATCTACCTGAGCGTTGCCTACATGCTCGCCATCCCGCTCGTAGTAGAGCGCGGCCTGTCGCCGTGGCAAGCACTGGAAACCTCGCGCAAAGCCATCGGCCAACACTGGTTCAAAGTGTTCGGCCTGCTGATGATCTTCGGCGTGTTGATGGCCCTCAGCGGTCTGACTCTGTTCATCGGCCTGCTGTGGCTGATTCCGTTGATGGTTGTGGCCATTGGCGTGCTGTACCGCACTATCTTCGGCGTACGTCCGGTACCGACTAACTAAGTCGACCCGATGCGACCGGGCTTGCTGCATAGCCCGGTTGCTTCCCCGCCTGCTGCTCGCTAGCATCGGGCTTTCCTCGACGCCGTGCCCCGATGCCTCACTCCCCTTCCCCCGCTCTTCCCTCCGCGCCTGGCACCTTGCTGGATACGCGCTTTCACGTGGAAACGCCGGAAGGCATCGACCTGGCCTTGCGCCCTGCTGGCCTGCTGGTACGCGCTCTCGCCTTCGCCATCGACCTGGGCCTTCGCGGCCTTATTCTGGGCTTCGCCGCCATTGTGTTAGCCCTGCTGGGCCAACTGGGCATGGGCCTGGGCGCGATTTTGTATTTCCTGGTGAACTGGTGGTACATGGTGCTGTTCGAGGTGCTCAACCAAGGGCAGTCTCCGGGCAAGCAGTTCATGGGCCTGCGCGTGGTGCACGACGACGGCACGCCGATTGGCTGGGCCGCCTCGCTGACACGCAACCTGCTGCGCTTTGTGGATGTGCTGCCCTTCTCCTATGCCTTCGGCATCGTCAGCTGCCTGAACAGCCGAACCTTCAAGCGCCTTGGCGACCTGGCCGCCGGCAGCGTGGTGGTGTACCGCGACGTTGCGCTGAAGCGCCCGCCGCTCGCCAATGCCGAACCGCTGCGCGCGCCGTTCCCGCTGAGCCTCAACGAGCAGCGCGCGGTGATGGCCTTCAGCGAACGTCAGGGTGAACTCTCCGCCGCGCGCCGTCAGGAATTGGCCGCCATTCTTGCCGAGCCCTTGCAAGTGCCTGCCGAGCAGGCCGAACAGCAGCTCAACCGCATCGCCAGCGGCTTGCTGGGGCCGACATGAAACAGACCGTATTCGAGAGCCGTCATCAAGCCGAATGGCAACGCTTCACCGCGTTGCTCGAAAGCCTTGAGCGTGGCAAAGCCTCAGCTGAGGCCAGCCAAGCCTTCGCCGCTGACTACCGGCGCCTGTGTCATCAACTGGCCCTGGCGCAGGAACGTGGTTACAGCAGCTACCTGATCGATCAGTTGCAACTGCTGGCCATGCGTGGGCACCAGCAGTTCTACCGTCACCGCAGCCAATTGGGCGCGCAGATCATTCAGTTTGTGCTGGGCGGTTTTGCCCGTTTGGTGCGTGAGGAATGGCGCAGTGTGCTGATCGCCACGCTGGTGTTCTTCGGCACGCTGATTCTGATGGGCGTGCTGGTCTATGCCTTTCCCGACCTGATCTACAGCGTCATGGCGCCCGACCAGGTGGCGGACATGGAACACATGTACGACCCCGACGCCCGCCGTATCGGCCGCAATGAACGCGACGCCGGTGATGACTGGATGATGTTCGGCTACTACATCATGAACAACATCGGCATCTCCTTTCAGACCTTCGCCAGCGGCTTGCTGTTTGGCCTGGGCAGTCTGTTTTTCCTGCTATTCAACGGCCTGACCATTGGCGCCGTGGCCGGTCATTTAACCCAGGTGGGCTACACCGAAACCTTCTGGTCGTTTGTGATCGGGCATGGCGCGTTCGAGCTGACCGGCATCGTGTTCTCCGGCGCGGCCGGCTTGAAGATGGGCTGGGCGCTGCTCGCGCCGGGCCGGTTTACCCGCGCCGAGGCGCTGCGCCTGGCGGCCGGACGCGCCGTGCAACTGGTGGCGGGCGTCATCCTGTTCTTGCTGATCGCCGCGTTTATCGAGGCCTATTGGTCGTCGATGACCTTCACCACGCCGATGGTGAAATACATCGTCGGCGCCGGGTTGTGGACGCTGGTGCTGAGCTATTTCGTGTTTGCCGGTCGGGGTGTGCATGCGCCTGACTGACGCCAGCGTGGCCATTCGCCCGCGCAGCAACTGGGAAGCCATCGACCTCGGCGTGCTGCTGGCGCGGCAACACCTGCGCGTGCTGTTCAGCAGTTTTTTCCTCATCAGCTTTCCGGTGTTCGCGCTGATCACTGCGGTGCTGTGGAACTACCCCAGCGTCACTATGTTCCTGTTCTGGTTGCTCAAGCCGGCGTTCGACCGCTTGCCGCTGCATATCTTGTCGCAAGCGCTGTTCGGCAATACGCCGACCGTCAAGCAGGCCGTCAAAGCCTGGCCGCGCCTGCTTAAGCCGCAACTGTTGGCGAGCCTGACCTGGCGACGCCTGAGCTTCACCCGCAGCTTCGATTTGCCGGTTATGCAACTGGAAGGGTTGGGCGGCGAAGCGCGCAGCAAACGCCTAGTGGTGCTCGGCCAACGCAGCACTGGCGCCGCCACCTGGCTCACGGTGATTGGCGTGCTCGTTGAAACCGCGCTGTTGTTCGGCCTTACCGCACTGTTCTACCTGATGCTGCCGCAGCAGATGAAAACCGATTGGGACTGGCAAAACCTGATCAACCCGGAAGCCGGCGAATGGCTGTGGCTGGAGCACTTGTACAACTCGCTGTACGTGTTGGTGCTGTGTGTGTGGGAGCCGGTATACGTGGCGTGCGGTTTCACCCTGTACCTGAACCGGCGCACCACGCTGGAAGGCTGGGACATCGAACTGACGTTCCGCCGCCTGCGCCAACGCCTGACCGGCATCGCCTATGTGTTGGTGCTCGGCTTCAGCGCGTTGCTGCTGAGCACACCGGGAAGCGCCTGGGCCGATGACGAACCGGCGGCAGTCGGCAGTTGCCCGATTCCGTTCGATGACCCGCTCGGCCCCGACAAAGACCGACTCGCCAACCAATCGCTGACCAGCAAAGCCGCGCAAGCCAGCATCAGCAAAATTCTCGACGCGCCGCCATTCGAGAACCGCGAAACCGTTACCCGTTGGCGCTTCGGCGACGACGCCAAGAAAGAACCGAAAAAAGCCAAAGACGGCAACGAAGACGAGGCGTCCTCGCTGCTTGAGGGCATCAAGCACCTGCTCGAAGCGTGGCAAGGCATGAAGTGGCTGGCCAATGCGGTCGAAGTGCTTCTGTGGGGCGCGGTCATTGCGCTGGTGGTGCTGATTATCTGGCGTTACCGCGAATGGCTGAGCACGTTCACCGGACGCCTATCTCTGCCCAAACGGCAAAAGCGCGACGTGCCTAGCATGCTGTTCGGCCTCGACGTGGCGCCCGAAAGCCTGCCGGACGATGTCGCCAGCACCGTCGAACGCCTGTGGAACGAACAGCCGCGTGAAGCCCTGGGCTTGCTGTACCGCGCCTTGCTCAGCCGGTTGCTGCACGACTACCACCTGCCGCTCAAAGGCTCGCACACCGAGGGCGAAGTGCAGCAGTTGGTACAAAACCTTGAGCTTGGCGACCTCACCCGCTTCACCCAAGTGCTCACGCGCCATTGGCAAAACCTCGCGTACGGCCACCAAAACCCGCCCGACAACCTCAAGCGCGGCCTCTGCGAAGGCTGGCGTCGCTTGTTCCAAACGGGGGCGCAGGCATGAACCGGCGCGTCACGTTTGCCGTCGCGGCGGTGATCTTTTTCCTCCTCGGCTTGGCCGCTATCTATGTGATGAGCCTGGCTACGCCCTATCAAAAAGAAATCAAACACGGCCCCTCGCCGGAAGTGGGCGCCAACCCTTACCTGGCGGCCGAAACCTTCTTGAAAGACCGGCAGATCAACGTCACCCGTGCCGACGGTCTGGAGGTTTTGAGCACCCTGCCGAGCCAAGGCAATACGCTGCTCCTATTGGGCACGCGCGAAAAAATGACCCCACGGCAAACCGAGCGTGTGTTGGCATGGGCCGCCAAAGGCGGGCATCTGCTGGTGGTGGCCGAGTCGCTGTGGGATGAAGACGAAGGCAAAAGTGACGACCTGCTGCTCGACAAACTGGGCATCCACCAACTGCTGACGGAAGACCTCGACCAAGACACCGAAGTCCAAGACACCGAAGACTCAGAACAAGCCACTGCCGAAGACAGCAGCGAACAAGACGCACAGCGCGACGATTCAGACGAGCCGCAAGAACCCGGGCCTGGCGACGAGGCCGACGCGGACCTTTACCCCGAGCTGACCAAGCTGTATCTGGAAAACGAAGAGGCGCCGGCCTATATAAACTTCGATACCGACTACCACCTGTTCGACGCCAAGAACCAGGCCCAAGCCTGGGCCAACAGTGCCGACTCCACGCACATGCTGCAGCTCAACCACGGCGACGGCCTGGTAACGGTGCTGACCGACAGCTGGATCTGGCAGAACGAAAGCATCGCCGACTACGACAACGCCTGGCTGCTCTGGTACCTGACGCAAGACAGCAAGGTCACGCTGCTGTATCGCGCCGACCGCGACGACTTGCTCACGCTGCTGTGGCGCAACTTCCCCGAAGCGCTGGTGGCCTTGGCGCTGCTGATCGCCCTGGTACTGTGGGCCAACGGCCGTCGTCAGGGTCCGCTGCTCGCGCCGGCCAGCCTGGCCCGCCGCCAGCTTCAAGAACACCTGCGCGGTAGCGCTGACTTCCTGCGCCGCAACAGTGGTGCGCAAAGCTTGCTGCAAGGGCTGCAGCGCGATATCCAGCGCCAGGCCCGTCGTCGTCACCCAGGTTTTGAACGGCTCGACATTGCCACTCAATGGCAAGTGCTTGGCCGCCTCAGTCGCTTACCCAGCAGTGCCGTTAGCCAAGCCATGCGTCCGCTGCCGAAACAGCGGATCTCCGCCACCGAATTCACCCGCCAGGTCGCCCACCTGCAAACCCTCAGGAATGCCCTATGAGCGAACAGACGCCCGATCAGCCCGGCCGCCCAGTCGATGCCCCCGCCACCGAACTGGAGCTGGACCCGCAAGCCCTGGAACCCACCCCGGCTCCAGCACCCGCTGCCATTGTTGGCGCGCTGACGCCACCGCCTGCCCCGGCCCCTGCCGCGCCGCCGGCGAACGCCCAGCGTCAACGCGCCACCCAGTTGGCCCAAGCGCTGCGCCAGGAATTGCAGAAGGCGCTGATCGGCCAGACCGCCGTGATCGACGACGTTCTCACGGCGCTGTTGGCCGGCGGCCACGTCTTGCTCGAAGGCGTGCCGGGCTTGGGTAAAACCCTATTGGTGCGCGCACTGGCCCGCTGCTTTGGCGGTGAATTCGCGCGTATCCAGTTCACGCCCGACTTGATGCCAAGCGACGTCACCGGCCATGCCGTGTACGACCTGCAGTCCGAGCAGTTCAAGCTGCGCAAAGGCCCGGTGTTCACCAACTTGCTGCTGGCCGACGAAATCAACCGTGCCCCGGCCAAAACCCAGGCGGCGCTGCTGGAAGTAATGCAAGAACGTCAGGTCACGCTAGAAGGCCGCGCGCTGGCCGTGGCTCAGCCGTTTATGGTGCTGGCCACGCAGAACCCGATTGAGCAGGAAGGCACTTACCCGTTGCCCGAAGCCGAGCTCGACCGCTTTATGCTCAAGCTGCGCATGGATTACCCGCAGCTCGACGAAGAGCTGACCATGGTTCGCCAGGTCAGTCGTTCATCGCGCGCCGACATGCTCGACGTGGTGCCGCTGCGCCCGCTGCTGCAAGCCAAAGACGTACTGGCGCTGCAGAAAATCGCCAGCGATCTGGCCCTGGATGAACAAGTGCTCGACTACGCCGTGCGCCTGGCGCGTGCCACGCGCAGCTGGCCGGGTCTGGCCATTGGCGCCGGCCCGCGTGCCTCCATCGCCCTGGTGCGTGGCGGCCGTGCGCGTGCACTGCTGCGTGGCGGCGACTTCGTGACACCCGACGACGTGAAAGGCTGCGCCCTGGCGGTGCTGCGTCACCGCGTGCGCTTGTCGCCGGAACTGGATATCGAAGGGTTGTCGGTGGATCAGGTGCTGCAACAATTGCTCGACCAGGTGGCAGCGCCGCGTCTATGACCCACTTCGCCATGTCCGCTAATAAAGGGCCGCAATGAAACCGTCGCGCCTGCTGTTGCTGCTGCTTGGCGGCTTGCTGAGCCTGGCCATTGTGCTGGGCATCTTGCAGGCCGTAGACGTGCACGTGCCGCCGACGTTGCACACGCTGTGGTGGGCGGCGCTGCTGGCACTGTTGCTGGTCAGCGGCCTGGACGTGCTGTGGCTGCGGCAACTGCCCTCGCCACAGCTGACGCGCACCGTGCCGGGCAATTTGTCGCTCGGCCGTTGGGGTGAGGTGCAGTTGGTTGCGCAGCATGGCTTGCGTCATCGCCAGCAACTCGAGGTGTTCGACCATGTGCCCGCCGGCATGGACGTCGACTACCTGCCGCAACGCATCGAGCTGCGCCCCGGCGAGCAAACCCAATTCACCTACCGCGTGCGGCCACTGGTGCGGGGACACTTCGCGTTCGAACGCTGTGAGTTGGGCATACCCAGCCCACTGAAACTCTGGCAAGGCCGCCGCTACGTCGAATTGCCAGGCGCCACTCGCGTGTACCCGGACTTCGCCCGGCTCTACGACGCCAGCCTCAAAGGCGTAGACGACTGGCTCGGGCAACTGGGCGTGCGCCAGCAACAGCGCCGCGGCTTGGGTCAGGAATTTCAGCAGCTGCGCGAATTCCGTGATGGCGACACCTTGCGCCAAATCGACTGGAAAGCCACCGCACGCAAACGCACTCCGATTGCCCGCGAGTACCAGGACGAGCGCGACCAGCAGATTATTTTCCTGCTCGACTGCGGCCGGCGTATGCGCAGCCAGGACGGCGACCTTTCGCACTTCGACCACGCCCTCAACGCCTGCCTGTTGCTCAGTTACGTGGCCTTGCGCCAAGGCGACGCTGTGGGCATGGCGACGTTTGCCGGCGACCAGCCGCGCTTTCTGGCACCGGTCAAAGGCCAGGCGCATTTGAACGTGCTGCTTAACGCGGTGTACGACCTGCAAAGCACGCAACGTCCCGCCGATTACGCCGCAGCCATCGACGCCCTGCTCGCCCGCCAACGCCGCCGCGCGCTGGTGGTGATCGTCAGCAACCTGCGCGACGAAGACGACGAAGAGCTCCTGGCCGCCGCCAAACGCCTCGGCCGCCAACACCGGGTGTTGATCACCAGCTTGCGCGAAGAAGTGCTCGACAGCCTGCGCCACAACCCCGTGCACACCTACGAAGAGGCGCTGGCCTACTGCGGCACCGTGGATTATTTGAACGCGCGGGCCGGGCTGCATGAACGGTTGATCGCCCATGGCGTGCCGGTGCTGGATGCAAGGCCGAGCCAGTTGGGGCCGGAGCTCGTCGAGCGGTATCTGGCCTGGAAAAAAGCCGGCGTGTTTTGATTCTTTCTGGACGATCGCCGGGGCGTCGGCCTGGCGGCGTTGCGTCCTCGCTTTAAATGCTCACGTACAAAAGTACGCTGCGCTTTAAAGCTGCGGGGCGCCTTGCCAAGCCTTAGCCCCGACGATCTCGAATGGCGGCGCACTTAACGGTCGGCTCGGCAGCTTCGCCAAACTACGCCTCCGTAGGAGCGGCTGGGCGGCATTCCGATTAGCCGCGAGCTTTTCGATCAAAAACTCGCGGCTAAAGCCGCTCCCACACACGCTCTAAACGCCCGCTTCCCTCTCCCGCAAGCGGGCGAGGGGAATCAATTCACGCACGACTTCGCCCCCTCTGCCCGTTTACGGGAGAGGGCTGGGGAGAGGGTTTTGATGGCAGAGCGAAAAGCAGCTAAACCGGCGTAGCCAAGGTTTGAAACGTGAAGTACTGACGCAACGCGTCAACCATTTCAACGTAATCCGGCGGCGGTGCCACCAGCGAGAAGCCTGAGTCCCAACCACCCGGGGTGACATCCTCGCGGCACCATTGGCAGGTGGCGGAGAAGTTGATGATGCGCTGGCCGGTCGGCCCCGGAATTTTCAAACACATTTCAAACCGCGCGCCAACGAGCATGGGCAGCTCGCTGATCAGCATCAAGCCATCCAGCGACACGTTGCCGATATGGCCCATGGGTTTGTCGGTGATGCGGTTGAAGACATTCAGGTAAGACGGCAGCTGATGTCGATCGATTCGGCGTTCACTTCGCATGATGGCAAATCGCTATGGACGGCCCCTGAGTATGGCCGCTGCTTATAGGGAGGGCCAGCCTCAGTCGCAGTCGCGAGCAATTTGTTGGCTGATTTGGCGACGAGCGGTGTCCAGTTGCTGGTCGCTGTAATACTCGCGGTCGCCCTTGTCATTGACGGAGTAGTACGTGCTACCAGCGGGAATCTGCGCCAGTTTGTTGCGTAGGCTTGCGCAGTAATTGTGGACTTCGGCCTGCTGTTTGCTCGCGCGCTGCTGGGCTTGCGCCTGCTCTTCACGGCGCGCGTTGTAGAAATTGTCTGTGCGTTCCTGGCGCTGGCGGGTGGCTTCATCGCGCTCGATCACTTGCGGCTTCACCGCCACTGGCGCCGAGCCTGACACCTGGCGCTGGTCGAAGTGCACCGTGCCGTTGGCATCCGTCCATTTGTAGATTTCTGCTGCCGCCACACCGGGCAGCAGCGCGACGCATAACAACCACATGCGCATAGCCTTCCTCCTTGAATCAACGCCACATTCAGCGCCTGGCTATCTTCGCTAAGCGCCGTGGGCTTGCCAATAGCGCAACGCCGGCGCTGAGAAAATTACAGCGGTGCAGCGGACGTTTTGGCGGTTTCGCTCGGCCGGTGGCCAAGCTGCTGCAACGTGTCCAAACGCGCGCGGGCGCGGTAGGCGTACTCGCTCGACGGGTAGCGCGCGATGATGAACTGGTACGTTTGCGCCGCGTCCACGAAGAGGTTTTCACGTTCCAGGCACTGGCCGCGCAACAGCGAGATTTCCGGTTGTACATAACTGCGCGAACGGCTTTTGCGCTCGGCCTGCGACAGCTCCAGCATGGCCTTGTCGCAATTGCCGGCGTTGTATTCCTGGTAAGCCTGATCCAGGTGGTAATCCATGGTCATGCTGTTGCAGCCTGCGGCGCCGAGCACCACCGCACCAATAAGTAAAAATCGCATGGGCAAATCCTCCGATGTGGAGTGTATCGACAGCCTTCAGAAAAACTGCAGAGCAGGCTGAGCATATCCTCCGATTGGAGATGCGTCAGCGCCCTTGGTCCATCTGCGCCGCCTGACTAGACTGGCCGAACCGGGCCGCAGCGCACCGCCCGGCACTTCTATAAAAGCCAAGGAACGCCCATGCCCGCCCGCCGCTTTGTTCCGTTGTTGTATTGCCTACTTGTGCCCGGCTGCGCACCTACCACGCCGCTGTTTATCGCCCAGGTCACCACGCAGGAAGTGGCCGAATCCAAGGAAAGCAAAAACAACCGCATGCTTGGCGCCATCGAAGACGAAGGCGACTTGCTCACCTACAGCGCCATGGCCATTCGCGACGGCACCAGCGCCAAGGCTGAAACCACGTACTTGCAGGGCTATCAGGACGACAAGCTGAGCGACGAGGTGCGGGCCATCTCGCTGTACCAGATCGGCCTCATTTATATGAGTCGCTTCAATGACCAACGCGACGACACCAAAGCCCTCAACACCTTTTATAAAGTGCGCAATGAGTTCGGCCAAACCCGGGCCGCGGCACGCAGTGAACAACGCATTGCGCTGATCAATCAGCGCGCCAACGAGCCGCTGCAACAGAACGCCCGCGAACTGCTGGCCAACTGGAAACCCAGCCAGAATCTCAACCTGGACCAGCCTAGCCTCGACCCGGACATGACCCTGCTCTCGCGCCGCGCGGTGCTCAAAGACCGCGTCGCCGACGCAGAGGAGCTGTACCGCGTGGCGCTCAAAGACCCCGCAGTCGAACCCTCGATCAAAGAAGAAGCGCTGTACCAAGTAGCGCTCATGTACCTGGCGCCGGACAACCCGCACCCCAGCCGCGACAAGGCCATCGAGTACCTGCGCCAGTTGCTGGCGCAATACCCCAACAGCGAATTGCGCGACAAAGCCGAGCGCCATCTGGACACCGCGCTGAACACCATCACACCTTGAGCAGCGCGCCATATAACGAGGAGTAAGGTAGTGCAAGCGAACAATGACTACAGCGGCGCAGCATAGTAGCCTCGGCTTCTGCTCGCCCTTCGGAGTCTTTCGCATGACCTTTCGCCGCACCAAAATCGTCGCCACCCTCGGTCCCGCCAGCAATTCCCCGGAAGTGTTGGAACAATTGATTCTCGCGGGCGTCGACGTCTGTCGCCTGAACTTCTCCCACGGCACCCCTGACGAACACAAAGCGCGCGCCCTCCTGGTTCGTGAAATCGCCGCCAAGCACGGTCGTTTCGTGGCGCTGCTCGGCGACCTGCAAGGCCCGAAAATCCGTATCGCCAAATTCGCTGACAAGCGCATCGAACTCAAAGAAGGCGACAGCTTCCGCTTCTCCGTCACCCACCCGCGCGATGCCGGCACGCAAGAAGTGGTCGGTATCGACTACCCGGACCTGATCAAAGACTGCAAAACCGGCGATGAGCTGCTGCTCGACGACGGTCGTGTGGTGATGCTGGTGGAGTCCACCACCGCTGACGAATTGCATTGCCGCGTGTTGATCGGCGGCCCGCTGTCGGACCACAAAGGCATCAACCGTCGTGGCGGCGGCCTCACCGCGCCGGCCCTGACCGCTAAAGACAAAGCCGACATCAAGCTGGCTGCCGAGATGGAGCTGGATTACCTCGCCGTCTCCTTCCCGCGTGATGCCGCCGACATGGAACTGGCCCGCCGTCTGCGTGACGAAGCCGGTGGCACCGCCTGGCTGGTGGCGAAAATCGAACGCGCCGAAGCGGTTGCCGACGACGAAACGCTGGACGGCCTGATTCGCGCCAGTGACGCCGTGATGGTGGCCCGTGGCGACCTTGGCGTGGAAATCGGCGATGCCGAGCTGGTCGGCATTCAGAAGAAAATCATTCTGCACGCGCGTCGCTTGAACAAAGCGGTGATCACCGCCACGCAAATGATGGAGTCGATGATCAGCAGCCCGATGCCGACCCGCGCCGAGGTCTCGGACGTGGCCAACGCCGCGTTGGACTTCACCGACGCCGTGATGCTCTCGGCCGAAAGCGCCGCCGGCATGTACCCGATCGAAGCGGTCAAGGCCATGGCGCGCGTATGTCTGGGTGCGGAAAAGCACCCGACCAACAAGCGCTCCAGCCACCGCCTGGGCCACACCTTCGAGCGTTGCGATGAAAGCGTCGCGCTGGCTGCCATGTACACCGCCAACCATTTCCCGGGCGTGAAAGCGATTATCGCGCTGACCGAAAGCGGCTACAGCCCGCTGATCATGTCGCGCCTGCGTTCCCAGGTGCCGATTTTTGCCTTTACCCCACACCGTGAAACCCAAGCCCGCGTGGCCATGTTTCGCGGCGTGTACACCGTACCGTTCGACCCGGCCGCGCTGCCGGCGAACAAGATCAGTGAAGCGGCGATTGAAGAGTTGGTGAAACGCGGCGTGGTACAGCCAGGGGATTGGGTGATTCTCACCAAGGGCGACAGCTACCACACCACTGGCGGCACGAACTCGATGAAGATTCTTCACGTGGGCGAACCCCAGGTCTGAGACTCTCCCGGCGCCGATTTCCGGGTCGTCGGCCAGGCGGCGTTGCGTCCTCGCTTTTAATGCTCACGTACTGCAGTACGCTGCGCTTAAAAGCTGCGGGGCGCCTTGCCTGGGCTTAGCCCCGTAGATCTCGACTGCCAGGGGCGTAACGCACCTCTGTAGGAGCGGCTTTAGCCGCGATGCTCTTGATCTTTAAAGGCATCGCGGCTAAAGCCGCTCCTACAAATAGGCCTACCAGGCGACGCCGATTAGCGTCGTTTGCAGGGTTCGCCAGCAAGCTGGCTCCTACGGGTTTGGAAGGTGCGGTGCCCTCACGCGAACTTGGAAAAATCCGGTTTGCGCCGCTGCATAAACGCTGACAACGCTTCAATCGCTTCCGGTGACCGCAGGCGCTGGTTGAATAAAGCGCCCTCCTCCTCGATCACTTTTCTCAACTGTTCCCTTCCCGGTTTGCGCATCAAGCCTTTGCTGTCCTCCACCGCTTTGGGCGGCAGTTGCAGGAAGCGCTTGGCCATTTCTTTAGCGCGAGCCAGCGTCGCCGCGCCATCTTTCAACGCTTCGTTGGCGATGCCCCACGCGGCAGCTTGTTCGCCACTAAAAGACTGGCCCAGCAGCAACAATTCGGCAGCTTTGGCGTGGCCGAGCATTTGCGGCAGGATCAGGCTGGAGCCGTATTCAGGGCACAAGCCCAACGCCACAAACGGCATCTTCAACACGGCGTCCTGGCTGACGTACACCAGGTCGCAGTGCAGCAGCAACGTAGTGCCAATGCCGACAGCCGGGCCGGCCACGGCTGCTACCACGGGCTTTTTCATTTCAAACAAGGCGCGCATAAAGAAGAACACCGGGCTGTCCATGCCGGTGGGTGGCTCTTGCAGGAAATCGGCGATGTCATTGCCGCTGGTGAAGCAGTCTTCACCACCGCAAATCAGCACGGCACGAATGCTCGAATCGGCGTCGGCTTCTTCCAGAACTTCGGCCATGCGGCTGTACATGGCGCGGGTGAGCGCGTTCTTTTTATCCAGACGGTGCAGGCGCAGGGTCAGCAGACCCGCTTCGCGCTCGACCAGTACATGTTGGCTCATAACCATCCTCACGCATGGGGCAAGAACAGGTCCGCGAACAGTTGGCTGCGCGGCAAACCTGCCAGGTAGAGCCGGCGCGAGAAGGTGTCGACAACGGCCGGCTGGCCGCAGAGTAAGGCGAGGGTTTGCCGTGAAACAAGGCGTAGTTCGGCCAAAGCGGCTGGCAACTCGGCCGCATTCACCAGCTGAATTTCGAGCTGCGGATGGGCATTAGCGAGGACGTTCAATTCGCTCGTCAGGTAATGCGCCTCGGCGTTGGCGGCCACATGCATCAGCCGGATCGCGCCCTCATGGTTTTGGCGTAACGCTTCGCGCAATACGCCATACAGCGGAGCCAAACCGGTGCCCGCCGCCATCAGCAACAGCGGGCGTTGCTGCCAGTCCGGGTCATAGTGCAAGGCGCCGCCGCGCAGTTCGCCCAGACGCAACGTGTCGCCCGCCTGCAACTGCCGCGCCGCGTCGCTAAACGCGCCGTGCTGACGACAGTCGATGTGAAACTCCAGCCAGGGATCTTCACCCGCCACACTCGCCAGCGAATACGGCCGTGCAATGCCAGAGGCCGTCCACAGCAGCACGTGCTGCCCCGCCCAATAGCGCAGCGGGCGCTCCGGCACCAGCCGCAGGCGCAGCACCGTGGCGCTGGGCCAATCGAGCTGCGCCACAGTGGCCGGCAGGCCGTCGCGCAGCGGGTCGTATACCTCAACGCTGAGGTCGTCCACCACCCGGCACTGGCAGGCCAGCCGCCAGCCTTGCTCACGCTGGGCGGCGGTCAACGCCTCGGGTTTGGCGTCCAGCGGTTCGCCGCCAACGCAGCGCACCATGCACGCATGACAACTGCCGGCGCGGCAGCTGTAAGGCACGGCAATGCCGGCTGCGAGCAAGGCATCCAATAAATTACTGCCAGCGGTTAACGGGTACGCCTGCCCCGCCACCTTCAGTTCAGGCACCGCTGTTCTCCCACGCCGCGTGGCAGCAATTGCGGCCGCTGTGCTTGGCGCGGTACAGCGCCTGATCGGCGCGGTGCAGGGCTTCGTCGAGGTCGTCGCCGGCTTCAAGCAAGGTCATGCCGGCGGACAAGCTGATGCTCTTCACCTTCAAGCCCACCGGTTCCGCGTTGGCAAATGCCTCACGCAGGCGCTCGCAGCACGCGGTGAGTTGGTCGGCGTCGGTGCACGGCAACAACAGCACAAACTCTTCGCCGCCGTAGCGCGCCAGCACATCGCCGTCGCGCAGGCAGGCTTGTGCCACCGTGGCGAAGGTTTGCAGCACGCGGTCGCCGCTGGCGTGGCCGTGTTGGTCGTTGATGCGTTTGAAGTTGTCGAGGTCGATCAGTGCCAGGCCGTGTTGCATGCCAGGGCTGAGGCTGGCCAATTCACGGGCTGCCAGGCGCAAGAAATGACGGCGGTTGAACAGGCCGGTGAGCTCGTCGGTGGCTACCAGGTCTTCAAGCTGACGCATCATGCCGCGCAAGGTGTCCTGGTGAGCTTGCAAGGCGAAGCGGCGTTGGCGCATGCGTTGGCGCAGCGCCTGCACATAGCCGGCGAACAGGCTGAACCAGACCAACGTCACCAGCAGCACGCCCACTTGCAGCAAGGCCAGTTTCGGGTCGGGCAGACGCATCTGGTAGGCGTCCCACAAATTCACGCTGGCAAAACCAAAAAACGCGAACGCGGCGCAGCGTGCAAACACCCGGGGCGCCAGTTGGAACACCCCGAACATCAGAATCAATAGGTAGAACACCAGCATCGTGCCGCGCGCGGTGTGCAGGTTGTACATGAGGTAGGTGTGCATGCTCAGGGCGACGAGCACCTGAGGCGCGGTGAGGCTGGGGTCGTTAAAGCGAAGGTTGATGCCGCTAAGAAAGATGGCGAAGAAAATCAGTTGGCTGACAATCACCATGCCCGCACAAATCAGCGCAGCGCCGGGTTCGGCAGAGTATTGACCGCCCGCCACCAGCAGGCCGAACAACAGCAGTGCCAATCCATAAGTAGCCGCCGCCATGCCAAACCGCTTCAGTAGCAGGCTCTGCAGGGCTTTCTGTGTCCCCTTTTTAGTGGCGCTGCTCATGGGCTCCGTCCCGTACTGGCATCGTGCCGTCACTGTACCTAGCTGAAGGCAAAAAACCTAGTACACCAACACGTGCGTTAATCGACCAAGGTCTATCGTCAGCGGGTGCGCCAACAACGCCCTGCGCGTTATACTGCCGCGCCTTTTTTGCCTTACCGAGCCTGCCGGGCCTAGCCCTGCGCGCTTAGATGTTCCCGTGTTTAGAGAGGAGCGCGCTGCATGACCGTGATCAAGCAAGACGACCTGATTCAGAGCGTCGCCGACGCATTACAGTTCATTTCTTATTACCACCCCGTGGACTTCATCCAAGCGATGCACGAAGCCTACCTGCGCGAAGAATCGCCAGCGGCCCGTGATTCCATGGCGCAAATTCTGATCAACTCGCGCATGTGCGCCACCGGCCATCGGCCGATCTGCCAGGACACCGGCATCGTCACCGTATTCGTACGCGTGGGCATGGACGTGCGCTGGGACGGCGCCACCATGGGCCTGGACGACATGATCAACGAGGGTGTGCGTCGCGCCTACAACCTGCCGGAAAACGTGCTGCGCGCATCCATCCTCGCCGACCCGGCAGGCGCGCGTAAAAACACCAAGGACAACACCCCGGCGGTCATCCACTATTCCATCGTTCCCGGCAATACCGTGGAAGTGGACGTGGCGGCCAAAGGCGGCGGCTCTGAAAACAAATCGAAGATGGCCATGCTCAACCCGTCCGACTCCATCGTCGACTGGGTATTGAAAACCGTGCCGACCATGGGCGCGGGCTGGTGCCCACCCGGCATGCTCGGCATTGGCATCGGCGGCACCGCCGAGAAAGCGGCCGTAATGGCCAAAGAAGTGTTGATGGAGTCCATCGACATTCACGAGCTCAAAGCTCGTGGCCCGCAGAACAAGCTGGAAGAAATGCGCCTCGAGCTGTTCGAGAAGGTCAACCAACTGGGTATTGGCGCTCAAGGCCTGGGCGGCCTGACCACCGTGCTCGACGTCAAGATCATGGATTACCCGACCCACGCCGCCTCGCTGCCGGTGTGCATGATCCCTAACTGCGCCGCCACCCGTCACGCCCACTTCGTGCTCGACGGTTCCGGTCCAGCCTCGCTGGAAGCGCCACCGCTGGACGCCTACCCGGAAATCGTCTGGGAAGCCGGCCCATCGGCCCGCCGCGTCGACCTCGACACCCTGACACCCGAAGACGTACAGAGCTGGAAACCGGGCGAAACCGTGTTGCTCAACGGCAAAATGCTCACCGGCCGCGACGCCGCGCACAAGCGCATGGTGGAAATGCTCAACAAAGGCGAAAGCCTGCCAGTGGACCTAAAAGGTCGCTTCATCTATTACGTCGGCCCGGTTGATCCGGTTGGCGACGAAGTCGTGGGCCCGGCCGGTCCAACCACGGCAACGCGGATGGACAAGTTCACCCGTCAGATTCTCGAACAAACCGGCCTGCTGGGCATGATCGGTAAATCCGAGCGCGGCCCGATTGCCATCGAAGCAATCAAAGACAACAAAGCCGTGTACCTGATGGCCGTCGGCGGCGCCGCTTATCTGGTGGCGCAAGCGATCAAGAAGTCCAAAGTACTGGCGTTCGCCGAACTGGGCATGGAAGCGATTTACGAGTTCGAGGTGAAAGACATGCCGGTGACAGTGGCGGTCGACACCAACGGCGAGTCGGTGCACATCACAGGACCGGCTATCTGGCAGAAGAAGATAAGTGACAGCCTGGCGGTCGAAATTTAAGCCGCTGCTGAATCGTTAAAGGAAGGAAAAATACCCGGCCAAGCGCTGGGTATTTTTTTGGCGCCAGAAAAGTGTGAGAAAAGCGACATAGGTGATGTCGTACGCGACACTATGGCGAATGTCTTACAGACGGTAGTGGCAGGCTGACATCGCTGTAGGTAGGATCGCCGCCCAAGGAAATGACGGAATATGCGCGCATCGCCGGGTTTAGGAACCGGCTCGCTACGGATGGTTGTAAACGCTTTGCTGCCTGAGTGCAGTCAACCCGAACCATCACATTGAGCGAACAGTATGAACCGCACCAGTCGTTTTGCTTCCCTCGTTACCGCCGCTGCACTGCTGTTCATGGGCGCTCAAGCCCAGGCAGGCCAGGCCTCGGGCAATCTGGCGGTCGGCATCACCATTACCTCTAGCTGCGCACTCAGCAGCAACGCCAACGGCCAGTCCCTGCGTGTTGAAAACCAGAACTGCGACGGCATCAACAGCTTCCGTGTTGACCGTGAAAGCAACGGCGTGCGTTCTGAAGCCCCCCTTTCCAGCAACGCTGTCAGCGAAGTGAAAGGCACCCAAGCGGCTCCGACCGTGGTCACCTTGTACTGGTGATTGTCCTACAAAAGTAAGCCTTTGACGGCTGATGTAAGCCTTGGCTTACAAGAGCAACGTTCTCCTCGCACAACACTCGTAACGCATCGCACCTGAATGCTAACCCCGCCCTTCCCGACTCCGGCTTCTGATGGGGAAGAAATCGAGCGCTATTTCCGGATTAGGCGCGTCATCCGAAACTCTGGATTCCCGCGTGCGCGGGAATGACGGTGGATCCGGTAAGTGCATCTTCATCCCGAGTATTCAGGACCGACTCGCCACCAACGCCAACGGCGCCCGCTTTTCCTGCGGCTGCGCCAGATAGCGGCAGCAACTCACCCGCAGAAACGAGGCGAAGTTCACCACCTCGCCGCGGTAGTCCATCACCTCTTCATACAGCTTGCTGATCAGCTGGTTGGTGGTCATGCCATCGACTGCCGCGATTTCAGAAAGGATGTCCCAGAACTGGTTCTCCAGTCTCAACGTGGTCACCACGCCGCAAATACGCAGCGAGCGTGAGCGGGATTCGTAGAGGATGGGATCGGCTTTGACGTAGAGCTCGCACATGCGCCCTGCTCCTGAATTGGCGAGGCTCGACGGCAAACGCCGAGCCTGAAAGACGTGAGCTTACAGCGTGATGGTGGTGCCCAATAGCAGCAGAAAGCCCGCCAGCCAGTTCGGGTGCGCCGGCCACGCAGGCGCTGTCACCAGGTTGCCTTCGATGTGCGCGTGGTCCACGGCAATCTCCACATAGGTGCCGCCGGCCAGCTTCACTTCCGGCGCGCAGGCCGGGTAAGCGCTGCATTCGCGACCCTTGAGAATGCCCGCCGCCGCCAGCAATTGCGCACCATGGCACACAGCGGCAATCGGCTTGCCGGCTTTGTCGAAGGCTTTCACCAGATCCAGCACCTTCTTGTTTAGCCGCAGGTATTCCGGCGAACGCCCGCCCGGCACCACCAGCGCGTCGTAGTCTTTGGCCTTGACCTTGGCGAAGTCGAAATTCAGGCCAAAGTTGTGGCCCGGCTTTTCGCTGTAGGTCTGATCCCCTTCGAAATCGTGAATGGCGGTGCGCACGCTTTGCCCGGCGGTTTTGTCTGGGCATACGGCGTGCACGGTGTGCCCCACCATCTGCAGCGCCTGAAACGGCACCATCACTTCGTAGTCTTCGACGTAATCGCCAACCAGCATGAGAATTTTCTTCGCGGCCATCGGGGTATCTCCAGCAGGGGAAAGGGCAGATGCATGCCAACCCAGCCAGTATTGCCGCGCCACGTGGCGAACAGGTAATAGGCGACTACTACCGAATCACTGCTCGCCGAAACCCAACGCGCCCCAGAAACCCGGCGATGGCTCCATGGCAACGCGCTGCGGCGGCTGGAACTCATGGGTGGCCACGATCTCCTTTTCCGCCAGGCTTGCCGGCACCAGTTGCAACGGCCCGTCCCCCAGCGTGGCCGCGCCTTCACCGAGTGGCGGCGGATTGAGTTCGTCATAACGCAGGTAGTAGGTGCCGCCCGCGCCTACATCCAGATTGAAACCGGCGATGCGATTGAAATCGAGCACGCCGTCGGCCAGCGCCGTCCAGAACGAGCCGAATAACGGTCGGCGCATTTCCACGGGATAACTGGCCACGTCCAGTTCCAGCACCAGGTAGCTATTGCTCGGCAGGCTGCCGATCAGGCGTTTGTTCAGAAACAGGCCGGGCGCTTCCAGCTCCTGGTCTGCCCAATCGCTTTGCGGGCGATAGAGATACACCAGCGCAAGGTCTTCCTCGGGGGAATGGGGCGTGAACAACGGACCGTCATTGGTATTCAGGAAGGCGCCGGGTGAGGAGCAACCGGCGAGGCACAGCAGCAGCAAAACAAGCAGTGGGTGATGTCGGCTCAAGCGCGCATTCCTCTTATGGTTATGGCGATGAGACTAGCGAGGTGCCCCGCTGAAGGCACCCGACAAAAGGCTGGGATCCACTGTTTGCAGCTTCGAGGCTAAAAATAACCACCTATCTGGAGGAGAGGCTTCAGCCTCGATTGGCCCTCCGCTACTTGCGCCGATCCAACACATTCACCACCAACCTATCCAACCACCCCCACAACCGCTGCTGCATGCGCTTCCACAACGGCCGCGACTTCCACAGGTCCATGGTTATTTCGCGACTCTGGCCAAAGTCGTTGAGAAAACTCTGCACCACCGCCTCGGTTAGCGGCGGCTCAACGGCCTCCAGGTTCGCTTCCAGATTGAAGCGCAGGTTCCAGTGATCGAAGTTGCACGAGCCAATGCTGGTCCAGTCGTCCACCAGCACCATTTTCAGGTGCAGGAAGCACGGCTGGTATTCAAAGATTTTCACCCCGGCGCGTAACAGCTTCGGGTAGTAGCGCTGGCCGGCGAAGCGCACCGGCGGGTTGTCGGTTTGTCGGCCAGTGAGCAGCAGCTGCACGTCGACGCCGCGCTGTGCGGCCTTGCGCAGCGAACGGCGGACTTTCCAGCTCGGCAGAAAATACGGCGTGGCCAGCCAAATGCGCCGTTGTGCGCTGTTCAAGGCGCGCACCAGCGATTGCACGATGTCGCTGTGCTGCATGGCATTGGCATACGCCACGCGGCCGAGCCCGGCGCCACCGACGGGTAATACCGGCAAACGCGGACGCGGCCCCGGGGAAAATGGCAGCCAGGCGCGATTTTGCGGATTGGCTGCCCATTGCTGTTCGAACAGCGTTTGCCAGTCCTGCACCAATGGCCCGGTGATTTCTACCATCACCTCATGCCACGCGCTGGTCGGCTCGCCGGGCGTCCAGAAAGCGTCGGTCACGCCCGTGCCGCCCACAAACGCAACGGCACCGTCGACCAGCAACAGCTTGCGATGGTCGCGATACAGGTTGCGCTGCCAGCGCCAGATTTTGATCGGATTGTAAAAGCGCAGCTCGATGCCGGCCTGCACCAGGCGCTCGCGATCGACCGCCGAAAGCGCCGAGCTACCGAAGCCGTCGAACAAGCAGCGCACCTGGACGCCACGCGCCGCAGCGGCACATAGCGTTTGCACCATCTGGTCGACGCAGGCGCCCGACTCGACCAGGTAAAGTTCAAGCTCCACCTGGCGCTGGGCGCGGTCGATGCACGCGAACATGCGCGGGAAAAATTGTGGTCCGTCCACCAACAACTCGAAGCCGTTGTCGGTGCGCCAAGGATAGATACGCCCCGGCATCAGCTCTGCATCCTTTGCGCTCGCACCACGCTCAACTCCTGATTCAAAAAGGAAAACGCCTTAACGCGCGGTGAAGATCAGCACAGCGCCCACCGGCACCGACCAACTGATGGTGGAAACGCCAGCCGCCTTGCGCAGGCCTTCCAGCCCGTCGGCCAGGCCAAAGTCTTCAACCTGCAGCACCAACGGCGCCAGAGTAACCACTTGGAAACGCTGTTCATCCAGGCGCGTCGCCAGCAGCTCAGCGCTATAGGCCTGGGTCTGGCCATGCAGTTCGACCGTCAACGGCAAGCGCAATTCCAACTGCGCACCGGGGGCCAGGTTGGCGATGGGCGCGAGGTCGAGTTGCGCGTTCACCAAGGCTTCGGGGAAGCGCTGCGTGTCAAACAACAAGGTGCGCAAGCGCTCATCGCGCAGCGGAATGCTGGTGCTGGCCGAATCCAATTCCACCCGCAGGTTGGCCTTGCCGGTTTCGTCGATTTGCCCGTGCAGCGTCAGAAAGCGATGCACCTCTGACAACTTGCCGTTCTTGGTGGAAATAAACGACAGCCGCGAGGACTCGTTATCCAAATACCAATCGGCCTGGGCCGGCGTCAGCGCGGTGAGAACAAAGGCGGCAATTGCACAGGTGAACAGCGTACGCATTGGGGCTCCGAGCAAGAGTGTGAGGCGGCACCTTAACCGCCTCACACTGACCTGCAAACCCCGGTTCGGTTCAGGATTGCGGCAGCGAATCAGCCTTTGGCAACAGCTGGCAGCCCTGGCGCGGCCCTTGCCAGGCGGCGGTTTGCGTGCTGCCCAGGCCGCGCGCGGTTACCCGCTTGTTGGCTTCGTCGTCGAAGAACCCACTAATGGGAATGTACTGCTTCACATAAGCCAGGCAGTACTGCGCCGGGTTATCCATCACGTAGCGGCACGAGCAATATTCCTTGGCCGACAGCGCGCCGATGATGCCGGGAAAGGCTGCCAGGTGAACGCGGTTCTGCCAGGCCAACGCGGCCAGTGCCAGCACGATCAGCAACAGCACGCTGCTGAACGGACGACGCTTGATAAAGCTGCTCATCACTTGGCCTCCGCAGCGGTTTGGGCGGTCGGCGCGAAGGCCGCCTCAACCCGTTTCAACAGTTCGTTATGGGAATAGGTTTTGTCGCGATCATCGGCATAACGCACCACCACCAGCTTTTGCGCCGGCAGTACGTACAGCGCCTGGCCCCAATGGCCGAGCGCGGCGAAGGTGTCGTCCGGCGCATCCGGCCAGGGCTTGGCAGCGCCAGGCACGGCGACGTTCAGCCACCACTGCCCGCCGGGCACCGCATCGCCTTCGGTTTCCTTGGAAGGCTGGTAGTTGGCGAACGGCGTGCGGTTGAAGTCCACCCAGGCTTTGGGCAGCACTTGCTGATCGGCCCAACGACCGTCGCGCTGCATCAGCAGGCCGATACGCGCCAGGTCGCGGGCAGTCAGGTAGGCATAAGACGATCCCACGAACGTGCCGCTGGCGTCGGTTTCCCACACCGCACTGGTGATGCCCAGCGGCTCGAACAACGCGGTCCACGGATAATCCTTGTACGCCTCATCCCCGACCATGCCGCGCAAGGCGGCGGCGAGCACATTGGCGTCGCCGCTGGAATAGAGAAAGCGCGTGCCGGGCGTGGCGGCCTGATCGAAGCTAGCGGCAAACGCGGCCATGTCGCTACGGCCATGGGTGTAGAGCATTGCGACCACGCTGGAGCGCACCGGGGCGTACTCGTAGCCTTCCTGCCAACCCAGGCCCGAAGCCCAATTCAACAGGTGCCCGATCTTCACCTGAGGGTGCGCGTTCATGGGCGGATAGAACTTGGCCGCCGGGTCATCCAGTTTGAACAAGCCCTTGCCATACGCCACGCCGAGGGTCGTGGCCAGGATGCTTTTGCTCACCGACCACGCCAAGTGTGGAGTGCTGGCTTTGGTCGGCCCGGCGTAGCGTTCGTAAATAATCTGACCGTCGCGAATCACCAGCAGCGCGTCGGTGCGAATGCCCTTGCGGCTGTCATCGTCGCGGGTGGGAAAGGCGTAGGTTTCGAGTGCTTCGATGGCTGGGCTGGCGGCGGCGGGCGTCATCGCCCAGTCGGCCGCCGGCCAGGTTTCGGCGAAGCCGTGAGGGATGAAGCAAAGCAAGCCGAGCGCAAGGCTTAAACGGCGTAAGGCAGGAACGGGCATTGGACGGCCTCTTGTTGGCGAAGGCGCCAACCCTAGCACGCGGCCGATGAACGCAAATAGCGCCGAACGTGCCGCAGAGGGCGGCGGTTCGGCGCGATACGTCAGGCCCGTGCGGCCAAGCTGGACAGCGCATTGCTCAGACGCTTTTCGCGGGCAGTGCGGGCGATTTCCAACAAGCCAGCGTCGCGCTTCCACAGGTGTTGCCAATGCGGATCGCCACCGGCCATGGCGGCGTCGATGTCGCCGCGCAGGCTGTTGAATTGCTCGAACAAACCGGCCAGCAGCAGATGCGTAGCGGGCTCGTTCATGCCTTGGCGCGACACTTCAGCGCCACTGCTCAGCAATGCCAACAAGCGCAGCTTGAGTGCTTGCGGCCAAGCGTTGTCGACGCCAATGCCATACAGCCAGGCGGCCAGGGCGGTCAGCACATGTAAATCTTCCAGGGAGCGGAAGGGTTTGGCGTAAGCGTCCCAGCCATCGCCCGGCAAGCGCTCGCACTGCGCGCCTTCAAGGTGCAGGCGACCATGGCTGATGTCCGGCATCAGCGACAACGGCGGTAGCACTTCCACGCGCACGCCCGGCGCGCCGTTGTAGGCCACGCACACGGCCACTTGCGGCGTGTTGCCGGGCAGGTCGCTGCGGGCGGCAACCAGCAGCCAGTCGGCTGCATCGGCGGCGGTGACGAAATCTTTGCGACCGCTGAGGCTCAAGCCATCGAGGCGCACCTGCATGTCAGCGGGGCGCACGCTGCGGTTTTCCGTGACGCACAAGGCGCCCAAGGTCCACGGCGCCGAGGGCCACAGCGCGCGCAGTGCGCCTTGGTAACCGGCCAGAAACGCCAAGCCGGGGGTAGCGGCTAGCCGTCCGCCGAGTAGCGCCAACTCGAACGGCGACACGCCCTCGCCCACGTTCGCCAACAAAGCGGCGTACCACTCTTCCAAACCAGCGGTTGCCGGCAGGCGCTCGGTGCAGCCGAGCAGTCGTTGCCAGTACATAAGCGCGTCCTCGTTCATTGTCATGCAAGCATCACTAAAGATTCATGGTGATGACACCGGGTGTTCCTAGCCTGAGCTTGCCCAACAAGGTCGACCGGCTGCAACCCAATCAAGCCGGCTTATGGAGGCTACTCGATGTCTACAATCGCCCGCACTCGTGACACCACTGCCGAACGCCGCCTGCAAGCCGAGCGCCTGGTCGGCCCTCGTGCCCTGCGTGAAGCCCAGGCTTTGCGCTTCAGCGTATTCAGCAAAGAGTTCGACGCCAAGCTCAAAGGCGCCGAATTGGGTCTGGACATGGACGATTACGATGGCCACTGCGCCCACATCGGCGTGCGTGACCTGAACACCGGCAAGCTGGTGGCCACCACCCGGTTGCTCGACCACAACGCCGCCCGCAGCTTGGGGCGCTTTTACAGTGAAGAAGAATTCAGCCTGCACGGCCTGGCGCATCTGCAAGGCCCGGTGCTGGAAATTGGTCGCACCTGCGTAGACCCGGCTTACCGCAACGGCGGCACCATCGCCGTGCTGTGGAGCGAATTAGCCGAAGTGCTCAACGAAGGCGGCTACAGCTACCTGATGGGTTGCGCCAGCATTCCCATGCAAGACGGCGGCATTCAGGCTCAGGCCATCATGCAGCGCCTGCGCGAACGCTACCTGTGCAACGAGCACCTGCGCGCCGAACCGAAAACCCCGCTGCCGAGCCTGGAAGTGCCGAGCAACGTCATCGCCGAGATGCCACCGCTGCTCAAAGCCTATATGCGTCTGGGCGCGAAAATTTGCGGCGAGCCGTGCTGGGACCAGGATTTCCAGGTGGCCGACGTTTTCATTCTGCTCAAACGCGACGAGCTCTGCCCGCGCTACGCCCGCCACTTCAAGGCGGCGGTCTGATGAGCAAACTGCGCCTGTACGGGCGCCTCGCCAGGTTGCTGGCCACGGTGGGCCTGGGCCTGCTGGTGGCGACCACCATGACCGTGGTGGAGCGCCTGCACCTGCGCAACGAAAGTGCTATTCGCCAACGCTTGACCCGCTGGTTCCTGGCGCGCTTGAGCGGCGCACTGCCCTTTCAAATTGAAGTGCTGGGCAGCCTGCCGCAACGGCCGATGCTGTGGATCAGCAACCACATTTCCTGGACTGACATTCCGCTGCTGGGCATGTTGGCACCGCTGTCGTTTTTGTCCAAAGCCGAGGTGCGCACCTGGCCGGTCGCCGGCTGGCTGGCGAAAAAAGCCGGCACGCTGTTTATACGTCGCGGCTCAGGCGACAGCGCCCTGCTGGGTCAGCAACTACGTGAGCACTTGGAACAGCAACGCTCGCTGCTGATATTTCCGGAAGGCACCACCACCGACGGCCGCCAACTGCGCACCTTCCACGGACGCCTGCTGAGCAGCGCCATCGAAACCGGCACGCCGTTGCAACCGGTGGCCATCCGGTATGTGCGCGAGAATCAGGTAGACGTTGAAATTGCGCCGTTTATTGGCGACGACGATTTGGTCTCGCACCTGCTGCGCCTGCTTTCCAGCGATGTGGCGAGCGTGCGTATTCACCTGTTGGAACCGATTGAAACGCTGGGGGCTTCACGCAACGTGCTGGCCAAGCAGGCGCATCGGGCGATTGGGGTGGCGCTGTTTGGGGAGGCTGAGGTGGTGGATGTGGGTGTGGAAGATACCGAGCTCGCCGCCTGACACAAGGCCCGTAGGAGCTAGCTTGCTAGCGAACCCTGCAAACACAGTTCGAGATTTTCTTTTTCAGGGTTCGCCACCAAGGTGGCTCCTACAATAAATGCCGCGCAAACGCCTGCAATTCGGGATAAAACGCATGAAAATCCTCGGTCAACGGCTCATACAACCCACGCAATTCCGCCATCGCCCCGTCCAGCATCTGCGGGCGTGACAAGCGTCGGCTCATGCCGAACACCACCTGTTGCAACACCTCGAATTCCTCATAACTGCCCAGCCAATCCTGCGCCGCCATGCGTGGTGCCACATAGGCCAAGCGCTCGGGCAAAGCCGGCTCGTTGCTTAGCACCTGGTACACGCGAGTAGTGAACTGGGCTAACGGCTCGTCGGCGTAGCGCGGCCAATGGCGCGCCAGACAGTGATCAAAAAATAGGTCAATCAGAATGCCCGCCGTTCGCCGCCGCGCTTGCGGGAAGCGGGCTTTGGCTTGCAAAACCAACGGATGGCTGTCGGTGAACGCGTCGATTCGCCGGTGCACGGCGATCGCCCGCTCTATGGGCGCGGGAAAGCGGCCGGCCAGCGGGCCTTTGACGAAATCGCCGTACAGGCTGCCGAGCAGTTGTTCCGGCTGATCGCCGCCCAGATGAAGGTGTGCGAGGTAATTCATACCCCGAGTGTAGAGGCAGAACGGGGATCAATCCCAGCTGCGCCGATCACTCGGGCTGATGACTACTATCGCCACGATCAATCTGTATATCGGCAAACACCGATATAAAGTTCGCCCCACGCCGATACACATCCGGCACCTTTTAGCGAACGGACGGTTACGACCATGCCAATCGACCTCGATGAAATCTTCAAAGCCCTCGCCCATCCGGTGCGTCGCCAGATGCTGGTGTGGCTGAAAGACCCGCACACCCATTTCGTTGAGCAAGAACATCACCCGTTCGAGATCGGTGTGTGCGCCGGCAAGTTCGATGTCAAAACCGGCCTGTCGCAATCCACCGTTTCCGGCCATCTCGCCAGCCTGGAACGCGCCCGCCTGGTCACTCGCCAGAAAGTCGGCCAGTGGAATTTCTTCAACCGTAATGAAGACGTGATCCAGGCCTTCATCAGCCATTTGCACAACGCGCTGTAAGCACAGCCGCCCTCGCCTTTTCCGGAGCACCCGACATGCCCCTCGCACTTATTGTTCTGGCGTTATCCGCCTTCGCCATCGGCACCACCGAGTTCGTGATCATGGGGCTGTTGCCCGATGTCGCTGCCGACCTCGGCGTGTCGATTCCCGGCGCTGGCTGGCTTGTCACCGGTTACGCCCTGGGCGTGGCCATCGGCGCGCCGTTCATGGCCATGGTCACCGCCAGTTGGCCACGCAAGGCCGCCTTGCTCGCCCTAATGGGCATTTTCATCGCCGGCAACCTGTTCTGCGCCCTCGCCGCTGACTACCAGATGCTGATGATCGCCCGCATCATCACCGCCCTGTGCCACGGCGCGTTCTTCGGTATCGGTTCGGTCGTGGCCGCCAGTCTGGTACCGGCTAACCGCCGCGCCTCGGCCGTGGCGCTGATGTTCACCGGTCTGACCCTCGCCAACGTGCTCGGCGTACCGCTGGGCACCGCCCTTGGCCAAGCCGCTGGCTGGCGCTCGACCTTCTGGGCCGTCACCGTCATTGGCGTGGTGGCCCTTATCGGCCTGTGGCGCGCCCTGCCCCATCAACACGATCAGGAAAAAGCCGACCTGCGCAGCGAACTGCGTGCCATGCGCGGCGCCGGGGTGTGGCTGGCATTGAGCACCACGGTGTTTTTCTCGGCCTCGGTGTTCGCCCTGTTCACCTATATCGCGCCGATGCTGGGCGAAGTGACCGGCGTTTCGCCCACTGGCGTGACCTGGACCCTGCTGCTCATCGGCCTCGGCCTGACCATCGGCAACATCGTCGGCGGCAAGCTGGCCGACTGGCGTCTGGGCACAACGCTGACTGGCGTATTCATCAGCCTGGCGGTGTTGGCCAGCCTGTTCAGCTTTACCGCTGGAGCGCTGATTCCCGCCGAGATCACCTTGTTTCTCTGGGCCATGGCGGCGTTCGCCGCTGTGCCCGCGCTGCAAATCAACGTCATGGCCTTTGGCAAAGACGCGCCGAACCTGATCAGCACCCTGAACATCGGCGCCTTCAACCTGGGCAATGCACTGGGCGCCTGGGTGGGCGGCGTGGTCATCAGCCGCGGCATGGGCCTGACCGACGTGCCGCTGGCCGCCGCCGCGCTGGCGGTCGTTGCCCTGATCGCCACACAACTGACCAACAACGCCCGTAACGAATTGCAGCCGGTGCTCGACTGAGCCCGGTTGTTCGAACCAAGCCCTACCCCTTACTGACTCATTACTTACGATCCACTGGAGACTGTATTCATGGCGACTCTTTTTGACCCGATTACCATTGGCGACCTGCAACTTAAAAACCGCATCGTCATGGCCCCGCTGACCCGCTGCCGCGCCGACGAAGGCCGCGTGCCCAACGCGATGATGGCCGAGTACTACGCCCAGCGCTCCTCGGCAGGCCTGATCCTCAGCGAAGCCACCTCGGTTACGCCGATGGGTGTTGGCTACCCCAACACCCCCGGCATCTGGTCCGACGCGCAAGTACGTGGCTGGAGCAATATCACCAAGGCCGTGCACGCCAATGGCGGCAAAATTTTCCTGCAACTGTGGCACGTAGGCCGGGTTTCCGACCCCAGCTACCTGGACGGCGAACTGCCGGTAGCACCGAGCGCCATCGCCCCTAAAGGCCACGTCAGCCTGGTGCGTCCGCTGAAAGACTTCGTCACCCCGCGTGCCCTGGCCACCGAAGAAATTGCCGACATCGTCGAGGCCTACCGCAACGGCGCCGAGAACGCCAAAGCCGCCGGGTTTGACGGCGTGGAAATCCACGGCGCCAACGGCTACCTACTCGACCAATTCCTGCAAGACAGCACCAATCAGCGCACCGACCAATACGGCGGCTCCCTGGAAAACCGTGCGCGTCTGATGCTCGAAGTGACCGACGCCGTGTTGTCGGTATGGGAACCGGGCCGCGTGGGCATGCACCTGGCACCCCGCGCCGACAGCCATGACATGGGCGACTCCAACCGCTCGGCCACCTTCAGCTACGTGGCTCGCGAGCTGGGCAAACGTGGCATCGCGTTTATCTGCACCCGTGAGAAACAAGGCGAAGACAGCATCAGCGCCGAACTGAAAGCAGCTTTCGGCGGCGTGTTTATCGCCAACGAACGCTTCACCAAAGAAAGCGCCAACGCCCTGCTCGCCAGCGGCGGCGCCGACGCGGTAGCGTTTGGCATTCCCTTCATCGCCAACCCGGATCTGCCAGCGCGTTTGGAACAAGATGCACCGCTGAACGAACCGCACCCGGAAACCTTCTACGGCAGCGGCCCGGTGGGTTACATCGACTATCCGCGTCTGTAACTAAACCGCACTTAGTGACCTGTAAAAAAGGCGACCTTCGGGTCGCCTTTTTTACATTCGCCGATTCGTCCTAACGTCCGCGCAGAAAGATCATATCGTCGCCGCTGCGCACTCAAGCGCCAACCGGAACCGTCCTGCAACTGCATCGCTGAGCCTCCTTTAGTGTTCTGGAGACTCAAATATTTGCGGACCTGGCCATGAACAAACACTGCTTTCGCCTCATCTTCAGCAAGCCCTTGGGCTTTTTAATTCCCGTCGCGGAAATCACTACGGCCCAACGTAAGCCTGGGCAGCGGCAGGCGCCGGCTGCTAGTTC